>WARP01000548.1_pt1 | contig 33884 bp, 37 predicted proteins | sample 4769151 | NCBI WGS metagenome assembly WARP01 (sample SAMN08893023, study PRJNA449175) | gut metagenome | isolation source: rumen sample fed with dry roughage | host: cow | place: India: Nagpur | collected 2016
ACTTTCCTAGTCAATAAAAAAATCCCTTAGAGGACTGTTAAATGTCTTATCTAAGGGATTATTTACTATTTAATTCTGCCAAGTCCTAGTCGCTTATAAACTTTTTGAATCTTTCTATAGGCAATATGTCTTGCGTTATCTCTACCCTTATCTAGAACCAAATCTAGTTCAGGTGAGGCGAGTAATGTTTGATAACGTTCTTGGATTGGTCTGATGTATTCGACGAGTTTATCAGCTAAATTGGCTTTGAACTCTGCATAGTTTGAGTTTGCATACGCGCTTTCAATTTCAGAAATGGATTGACCAGTGATGATGGAATAAATCGATAACAAGTTGGAGATGCCAGGTTTATTTTCAACATCGTATACGATTCTTGTATCGCTATCTGTTACAGCAGATTTAATCTTATTTTTGATAACGTTTAAGTCATCTAATAAGAAGATAACGCCTTTAGGGTTTTCATCTGATTTACTCATTTTCTTATGAGGGTCTTGTAAAGACATAATCTTTCCACCTATTTTTGGTGTTAATGGTTCTGGTACTTTGAAAGTATCCCCATGTTGAGAGTTAAATCTAATGGCTAAATCCCTGGTGAGTTCTAGATGTTGTTTTTGGTCTTCTCCAACAGGAACGATATCTGCATCATAAAGAAGAATATCGGCAGCCATTAATGCTGGATAGGTTAGTAGATTGGACTTAATACCTGCTTGTTGTTTAAGTTTCTTGTCTTTGTATTGAGTCATACGTTCCAGTTCAGGTACGTAAACGGTAGATTCCATTATGTAACCTAATTGGTTGTGTTCTATGACTTCAGATTGAACAAAGAGATTAACTTTTTCCGGATTAAGTCCACAAGCTAAATAGATTGCTGCTAAACTTCGGATACTCTTTCTTAGTTGAGTTTTATCTTGTGTAACTGTAATCGCATGTAAATCAGCGATAAAAATAAAGAATTCTGTGTCAGTTAATTCCTCCTGTAAAGCGATAAATTGTTTGATAGCCCCTAGGTAATTACCTAAAGTGATGCTTCCAGATGGCTGGATTCCAGATACTAGTCTTTTCATATTAAATCCTCCTATAATAATAAAAAAACGCCCTTAATTCTAAGGACGACATAATCGCGGTACCACCTTAGTTCTATGTTTCCATAGCCCTCTTAATGTGTCTTTAAGCCGACAAGCTATTACTCAATAGGCCCATTCCTAACTAGTCATATAAAGGGTTCCCACCATCCCCTCTCTCTTGGTATACTCACAATTAGTACTATTCTATCTCAACGTATATTGATATTTTAATATAGTAAAACGCTTTTGTCAAAGAAAACCGTTTCTTTGGTTGACAAAGCGTTTCATTATGATATAATTTGGCTGTTATGTCTCCGAATCATTTGGAGTGGGGGAACCAATTATTAGGGGTGAATCATATTTGTAAGGATACTTAATGTCCTGAACCCGTCAGCTAACCTCATAGGAGTAATTAAGCGTGTAAGTAAGTTATGCGTTTTTTTTATTATTATTTTTAAGGGGTGTTTATATGGATGTTTATGTTCTAATTTTTAAACTAGCTATTGTATTAGCTATTGGATTTGTTGGTGCATTATTGGCCAGAAAATTTAAATTACCTAACGTCAGTGGGTATCTAGTATTAGGTCTACTTTTAGGGCCATCTCTAGGATTGATCTTTAAAGGATATGAAGGGTTTATCACACCTGCTGATAGTGAGTCACTAGGATTTATCAGTGAAATCGCGTTAGCATTCATCGCCTTCTCAATTGGTAGTGAATTTGCAATTAAGTCCATTAAGAAGATGGGTAAATCGGTAATCGTATTAACTACATTCGAAGTTATCGGTGCGGTGCTTGTAGTATTCCTAGCAATGTTGTTCTTACCTAAACCAGATTACATCATGAGTTCATACTTACCCTTCTCAAACAAGAATATCGCATTTGGTTTAATCTTAGCGTCAATGTCTGCGGCAACTGCGCCAGCAGCTACAATGATGGTCATTCGTCAATATAGAGCTTACGGTCCTGTCACTAAAACGATTCTACCAGTCACTGCACTTGATGATATATATGGTATTGTTGTTTTTGGATTCTTTATCTCATTCGCAACCATTTTAGTTCCACAAGGCATAAGTCAACCATCTTGGCTAATGTTCTCTAAACCATTCATTGAAGTGTTTGGTTCAGTTATACTTGGAGCATTGATTGGATATGTACTCTCTAAATTAGCAAATAAATTCGATAAAGTAAGAGACGATATTCAAATACTAGCATTATTAACTGTCTTATTCTCAATTGGATTATCTTCGATTGTAAACCATTATTTACATGATTATGGGATTGCATTCTCACAATTATTAATGAATATCATGATTGGGACTTCCCTAGCAAACGTTGCTAAACGTCCAAATAACTCATTCTCTGCAATCAATGACTTATCTACACCATTCTATGTATTGTTCTTCACATTAGCAGGTGCAAGTCTAGATTTAGCGATTTTAAAATCAGACACATTGTTGATTTTAATCGCGGTAGTCTATATTTTTGCAAGAGGATTTGGTAAAATTATTGGTATAATGGTTGGGGCAATCATCATGAAATCACCAGATACCGTTAGAAAGTATTTAGGGATTGCTTTATTACCTCAAGGTGGTATATCAATCGGGTTATTAGTCATTGTTTCTGCACAAATGAACATGTTATATCCAGCGATTTCTACCATCATTATGTTATCAATATTGGTATATGAAACAATGGGACCAGTATTTGCTAAGTACGCAATTGGTAAGTCTGGAGAAATCAACGGATTAGACAAGTTGGATCAATTATCCAGTGTAGATGATTTAGAATTAGAAGGAGGACACTAATATGGAAGTTTTATTTATTGTATTAAACGATTTATCCTATTTAGATGAAATATTTAAAAAGTTTTTGGAACTCGAAGTTCGTGGCGCTACCATTTTAGATTCTAAAGGTATGGCACGTGCAATTATGGATAATGAAGGATTGAACTTCTTACTATCTGGACCTTTCCAACGTTCACTTGATGATGAACAAAAGAATTCTAAAACCATCTTTACCGTTGTTCCTGAAGGACAAAAAGCAGAAGACATCGTTCAGGCCGTTAGAAAAATAGTCGAACACTCTAAGAAACAAGTTATTGGGTTTATGTTTACAATACCAGTAAGTGGTATTTATACAATGAAACCAAAACATATTACAAAGTAATCTATCAAAACAAAAAGGTCTAGGAAATCCCAGACCTTTTTTTAGTTATTGTTTTAGAGTTTTTTCTAATTCATCAATTAAGAAGTTAAAACGTGTAATTACAGCTTCAAATGTGGATTTGTCCGTTAAGTCAGCACCAGCAAGCTTCGCGATTTCAACTGGATAGTCTGAACCACCAGCCTTTAACATCTTCTTATAGTTTTCCATTGCGTTTGGAAGACCTTTCTTGACGTTATCGTATACTTTTAATGAAGCACTGTAAGAAGTTGCGTATTGATAGACATAGAATGGTGTGTGGAATAAGTGTGGGATATATGCCCAAACATATTGTTTGCCTTCCTCTTCACGAATATCGATATCATAATAATGTTTATATAAGTCTACCATGATTTTAGATAAAGAAGCTTCAGTAATTGGTACGCCTTGTTCGACTAGTTTATTCGCTTCATATTCATAGGTTGCGAATAAGGTTTGACGGAAGAAGGTTGCCATGATTCCATCAATAGCATTTTCTAAAATCACAATTTTCTCTTCTTTAGTCTTTGCTTGTTTTAATAAGTGATCACTTAGTAAGTGTTCATTGAATGTAGAGGCGATTTCAGCAACAAATATTGTGTAATCTGCGACAGCCATTGGTTGTGCGTTGTTGGAGAAGATTGTATGTGCGGAGTGTCCTGCTTCATGGGCTAAAGTAAATACGCTATCGAGTGTATTGTCATGGTTAAGTAGAATGAATGGATGCCATCCATAAAAACCACTTGAATATGCCCCAGTACGTTTACCTTCTTTAGGTGAAACATCGACATAACCTTCATCTAATGCTGCTTTTTCATTTTTAACAAATTCTTCATCAAGACCTTCTAAGGATTCAAAGAATAATTTCTTAGCTTCATTATAATCATAAGTCTTATCACTCTTAGCGAGTTGTAAGAAACGATCATACGTATGATATGTATCTAAACCAAGATAGTCTTTACGAAGTTTAATATAACGTTTGATGGTGTCTACATTTTGATAAGCAACGTCTTTTAAGTTCATGAATACAGAAACAGGAATGTTATTAGAATCCAGTTTTGATTCTAGTGCTGATTTGTATCCCCTAGCTTTATAGGATGCTGCTAAGTTTTGAAGTACTAAATTATAAAGGTTTGCAAATGCATTTTTATTATCTTTATAACGTTTGAATACGGCTTCAAATACAGTTTTTCTATCACTTGCATTCTTCAAATTAGGAAGAATTGAGCGATAGTTTGATGTGTTAATCTTTAAGGTTTGACCGTCTGACAAAGTAACTGTTTCATCGGTTCTATCACCAACTGCTAGCGCATTATACATTGAAGTAGGAATGCTTCTAATTGGTTGATGAAGCGCCATGATGCGTTCGTTATCATCAGACAATACATGTTCTTGTTGGAAGAATAATTTTTCCATCACGAACTTGTATGGAACTAAACGTGGATCTTTTTCCACGAATTCCATGATTTTTTCTTTCCCAACAGAAATCACTTCTGGTGAGAAGAAAGAAGTAGCTTGTCCTAGTTTAGCAAGCTTAAGTTGAACAGATTGGTATTTAGACCCTAGTTCGTTGTCTTTTAGATTTAAATCCGCTCCAAGATGGGCATAAGCATAAACTTTGTATAATGTTTTGACGATGTCTTCTTCAAGTAATAAATAATCTCTAAAGCCTTCATACGTACCAAGTTTGCCTTTAAAATCTTTGAATTTGTCAATTTGAGCTTCAAATATATCAAGATCTTTTTGCCATTCATCATAATTTGGGTAAAATATTGATAAATCCCATGTTTGCATATTATCAATTCCTTTCATAATTAGTATATATTATACAATATATTGTCATTAAATGATAAAAAACTCATTGAAAGATGAAAATAAACCCTTTTAGGGTCTAAATATGTGATAAATTATATGAAACCGCTTTTGAATATTGATATTTTTTCTAAAAACGTTTATAATTAACTAGCAATCAAAATGATTGATCACGAAAGTGCTACAGGCTAATACCTGTGCCCAAGGAAGGGGAAAGACAATGATTACAATTTTTACTACACCAAGTTGTTCTTCATGTCGAAAAGCGAAAAAGTGGTTAGAAGAACATCATTTGCCTTACGAAGAGAAGAATTTATTCTCAAATCGTATTACTGCGAATGACATCTCATTGATGCTTAAGAATGCTGAAAATGGGTTTGAAGATATCATTTCAACTCGTTCGAAAGTATTTAAAGATCAAGATTTAGACGTTGAGTCTATGTCAGTTAGTCAACTTAAGGATTTCATCATCGATAATCCAAGTGTCTTAAAACGACCAATCATTATTGATGATAAGAGAATGCAAGTAGGCTATAATGACGAGGAGATTAGAGTCTTTATTCCAAGACGCTTAAGACAACTCGTTATGTGTCAAGATTGTCCTGCTGGTGAGACTTGCGATTACCAACAAGCAATCAAGAAATATTTCGAAGAGATTAAACAAGAACAAAAACATATGTAAGATCTCCAACATCTTACAATTAATTAAGGGGCTGTAACGAAATGAAGACTTAAAACGCTTCAGGACGTTCAGTCCTTTTTTCTTTTGTTCATAATCCTTCAATGTGGATAATTTTCGTGTTCGTTAGGATTATTCATTTTTAAACTATTTTTAGGTAAAACGGTTTATTTCCTTAAATTATTTAAACTTATTCATAACTTTTATAAAAAGTGAATTTATATCTATTTAATTAATAAAGATTAATATATAATTGAACTAAAAAAGGATAATATATGTCCAATAAGATTAAAAACGTAATTTATATATTTGTAATGTTAATGTGGATGTGTTCGGATATTTGAGCCTTAATGTGCCTTCTAATATTGATGTAGATGCTAGTATCATTGAGGGTGTTAGAGAGAACATGAGACTTCTCAATCGTGGTGTTACTTCAGGTGAAATCGTTGTTAAGAAGAATAAGCTTGTATACCTTGCTGAAATGAAGTATTTGTTCTATTAAGCACAGCAAACAAATTTCAGTGGAGATGGTATGGTTTTGAAATGTGGTTAGACAGTGAGACCAGTATTCTAGTTGGTTCACTTGTGTTTCTTGCAGGACTTGGTGTATCTACTATTACAAAAGTCGGATTGATTAACAGGATTAATAACGCCATTGGCGGTCCAGGAAATACAGTCAACTACATCAATAATTTTCTAGCAACACGAATTGGGGTTCTGATCCCAGTAATAAATGGCATTTTGTTAGGCTCTCTTGCGATACAAGCAGGTTTAGCGTCTACTGGTATCGGTAGTGTATTCGCATTAGCGCTTAAGATCTTCATCGTGGTATACGGTGGTTACGTGAGTGGAAAAGGTCTAACGATGGCAACTAATGGCGTAATGCATGGCCGCTCATACACTAAATTTAGATTTGGTAAAATCACAGTAACAGCCTAATTTATAGAAAAGAGGAATCAAAATGGGACTACTATTGGAAATACTTTTTGTTTTTGCGATAAACGCACTTCCAGTGATATGGGAAGGTAATCGGAAGACCTATGAAGAATATAAGAAACCAACCATTGTAACATTGGTTTCTTATAATATCTATCAATTGCTTTCGTTGATACTATCATACAGATTAGACAATATTAAGCTTGTTCTATTACTAATTTGCTTTATATATACTGTTTTTGTGATTCCTAATCTATTCATCTTTATAAAAACGAAGAACAAGTTATATAAACGCGTATTATTAAGATATCAGGTGTTGTTATTACTAAACACGCTATTATATCCTATAATTGCCTATCTAACTACACTGTTATAAACTGCTCATTATAGCAGTTTTTTTCAAAAAAAAGAGAACTAGTTAGGCATCCCTAACTAGTTCACAATTAATGTCTTGTATAAATATCGTTGTATTGTCTATGTACTCTAACGAATGTAGTACATTTGGATAAGTCTTTGAGGGTTTTTGCACCAACATAGGTACAAGTGGATCTAATGCCACCTAATATATCCTTGATTGTATCTTCAACGTGTCCTTTAAATGGAATCTTCACGGTTCTACCTTCTGAACTTCTGTAATCTGCAACTTCACCTTTATGTTTGAGCATTGCAGTAGAAGAACTCATGCCATAGAATTGGACAAATTTAATCTCTTTATAAATCGGTTCAAAAGTTCTCATATCTTTTTGAAGGGTATCGTGGAACTCGCTAATGATTTTTCCGCCACCTTGGATGTGACCAGCAAACATCCCGCCTAACATAACGAAGTCAGCTCCAGCCCCAAATGCTTTTGCGACATCCCCAGGACATGTACAACCGCCATCAGAGATGATGTGAGCACCTAACCCGTGAGCTGCATCAGCACATTCGATGATTGCAGATAATTGAGGATACCCAACGCCGGTTTGGATTCTTGTTGTACAAACACTACCAGGTCCAATTCCGACTTTAACGATATCGGCACCTCTTAGGATTAATTCTTGAGTCATATCTGCCGTTACAACGTTACCAGCAATGATAACATGATTTGGATAATGCGCTCTCACTTTAGAGACATACTCTCCGAAGGCTTCACTATACCCATTTGCAACATCAATACAGATAAAGGTTATACTCGGATTTTGATTCAAGATACTTGTTAAATTTTTAAAGTCGTGTTCGCTTGTACCTGTCGATACTGCGAATAGGTTTGGATCTAGTTTATCCATTGAGCTAGCGATTTCACGTTCGCTGTAGCTTTTGACCAAACAAGTAAACAATTGTTTTTCCTGAAGGGATAATGCCATTTCTAATGTGCCAACACCATCCATATTTGCTGCCATGATTGGAACACCAGTCCAAGTCTTTGAAGCATGTTTGAATGTGTAGGTTCTCTCTAGTTGAACTTCTTTTCTACTCGATAGGGTAGAACGTTTAGGTCTAATCAATACATCTTGAAAATCTAATTTCTCATCAAATTCAATACGCATGTGGGCCTCCTTGTAAATCCATGTCTAGTATAATACAAAAAGTCAGATATTGAACCATTGTTTTTCATTAAACGCTTACAAAAAAACAGGAGAGGTTTTCTCCTGTTATGCTTTTATGCCTTTTGTTTTATAAATTCTTTCGCTTTTTCTAATAGAAGGCTTTTGTGTAATGTTGTAGTGTTTTAAGAATTCTTCAAAACACTTTTTACCTACATCATAGTTATCGACTTCATATTCGAGTTCGTAATCAGTAATGCCATAGTATTCTACTTTATCAAAAAATAGTTCACCATCTTTGTAAGGAATCGACACTCTATAGTTGTCTAGTGTACCTAGTAAAGTAACATTTTGATCTATGTCAAAAAAGTCCTTTGTGTTAAACCCATTTTTAATCATGTCAGTCGCTTCTTGTTCATCTAGTAAAACGTGTTGTTCAAAAGCACCTTTGTCGCTGTGTGACTTTAAAGTGATTTTGTAGAAGTGCTCACCTTTTTTGCGGACTCTTAATACAATCTTGTTTTTTCTAAAATAATACTCTTCGGAATCAAAGTAAAAGTTCGTTTGTTTAAAGATATTATTCTCTAATTCAAACTCGTTCAATAAATCAAAATATTGCTTTTCATCTAAAGGCGTCTTGAACTCAATTTCAATATTTGTTTTCATTTAAGCATCACCCGGTACTATTATCTATTATTTACTCCAAAATATCAAGAACTATGATATATTTATAAATGGGAGTTGATAGTTTGAAGTATACAGTCCTGCATAAAAAAAATCAAGAGAGCATTCTTTTAAAGGATCAGTTGATGGAAAAAATCAACGGGGATTATGATGAGACTAACCCTGATATCGTCTTTACCATTGGTGGAGATGGAACGGTTTTAAACGCAGTAGCCAAGTACTCACATCTTCTAGATCATGTTTTATTTGTCTCAATCCACACGGGTAATCTTGGGTTTTACACAGAATTCTTACCTCAAGAGTTGGATGATATCTTAAATCTGCTCAATACAAATTATCAAATTAATGAATTCTCATTATTAAGTTATAAGGCAGGTGCCTATGAAGGGCTTGCGATGAACGAGGTGTTTGTTAGTGGTAAGTTTAAAATGTTGGAAGCGAATGTATACATCGACGACAATCTAATTATGACCACAAGAGGTAATGGCATTTGTATTTCTACACCAACCGGGTCAACAGCTTATAATTATGCACTTGGTGGGGCAATTATCGATCATGACATCAAAGCCGTTCAACTTACATTATCAGCACCATTTGAAACTGTAAAACATCGTATGGCTTATCCAATCGTATTATCTGAAAAACATGCTTTCATTATTGAGCCAAAGAACTATGATTGTGAACTGTCTGCCGATAGACTACATTTAGACTTACATAATGTAACGAAAATTCATGTTAGGATTTCGAATAAGACAGCACGTTTTTTAAAAAACGTAGAAAATCAATTTGCAAAAAGAATTAAAGAAACATTCATCACCAATGATTAAAACGTTTACATAACTTAAATACAGGGTGAACGAGTTGAAATGCCTTGAAATTTAGGGATAAAATGATAAAATAACAATGGAAACAAAAACCAAATATAAGGAGGGTTTTTTCAATGGCTATTAAAGTAGCAATCAATGGATTTGGTCGTATCGGCCGTTTAGCATTCCGTTTAATGCACCAAAGCGACGCTTTTGAAGTCGTAGCGTTAAATGACTTATCAAATGCAGATGAACTTGCATATCTATTAAAGTATGATACTGCTCAAGGTAGATTCCCTGGTCAAGTATCAGTTGAAGGTGAATACCTAGTAGTTGACGGTAAGAAAGCAAAAATTCTTGCAGTTAGAGATCCAAAAGAATTACCTTGGAAAGATTTAGGAATCGACGTAGTTCTTGAATGTACTGGTTTATTCTTAGATGAAGAAAAAGCAAGTGCACACTTAGTTGCAGGTGCTAAGAAAGTTGTTCTTTCTGCTCCAGCAAGCTCCAAAAACATCAAGACTATCGTTTACAACGTTAACCACAACGTATTAGACGGTTCAGAATCAATCATTTCAGGTGCTTCATGTACTACAAACTGCTTAGCACCAATGATCGACATTCTTGATAAAGAATTCGGCGTTGAATGGGGATTCATGACTACAGTTCATGCTTACACTAATGACCAATCATTAATGGACCAACCACACAAGAAGGGTTATATGACTCGTCGTGGTAGAGCAGCAGCAGCTTCAATCATTCCTTCAACAACTGGTGCCGCTAAAGCTGTAGGTAAAGTATTACCTCACTTAAACGGTAGATTAGATGGTACTGCATTACGCGTTCCAACTATCACTGGTTCAATCGTTGACTTATCAGTAGAACTTAAAAAACAAGTTTCTGTTGAAGAAATCAATCAAGCATTCAAGAAGGCTTCAAACGAATCTTTAGTTTACACTGAAGATCCTATCGTATCTGCAGACATCGTTGGTTCACCATCATCTATCTTTGATGCTAACACAACTCAAATCTTAAATGCAGGTGACAAACAAGTTGTTAAAGTTATGTCATGGTATGACAATGAAATGACTTACACAGCACAATTAATCAGAACACTTAAATATTTTGCATCATTAATTAAATAATTTCTGATCATTTCCAAAGGCACTTTTATTAAAAGGTGCCTTTTTTTGGTTTTAATAGACCCTATAGAATGATATAATAAAAGTGTGATTGAAAACGCTTTTATTATTAAGAAAAGACGAGGTATAATTATGGATTATCGTAAGTTAAATGAGTGGATTACTGAGATGGCGAATCTCTGTGAACCAGACAGAATTCATTTTTGTGATGGCTCACAAGATGAATACAACCTTTTACTAGAAGAACAAGTTAGGGCAAATAAAGCGATTCGATTGAACCCTGATAAAAGACCTTCTAGTTATGCATTCTTCTCTGATCCATCGGATGTTGCAAGAGTGGAGAACCGGACGTTTATTTCATCCGTTTTAGAAGAAAATGCTGGTCCTACCAACAATTGGATTGATCCCAAAATATTAAAACCAAAGATGGAAAAACTATTTTCTGGCGCTATGAAGGGTAGAACCATGTACGTCATACCATTTGTGATGGGGCCTGTAGGTGCTAGAATCGCTCAGTATGGCATTCAATTAACCGATTCGCCTTATGTTGTGTGTAACATGCGAATTATGACGCGTATGGGTGAACATATTCTAGATATTATTGAATCTGGAAAAGACTTTGTTCCTTGTTTACATAGCGTCGGTTATCCACTAGATGGAAGACCTGATGTACCTTGGCCATCCGCACCAATTGAAGATAAATACATTGCTCATTTTCCTGAAGAAAGACTCATTTGGTCATATGGATCCGGTTATGGTGGAAATGCCCTTTTGGGCAAAAAGTGTCTAGCACTAAGAGTTGCCTCCAAAATCGGACGAGAAGAAGGCTTTATGGCTGAACATATGTTGATACTAAAACTCACCAACCCAGAGGGAAAGTCTAAGTTTATTTTAGGCGCATTTCCAAGTGCTTGTGGGAAGACCAACTTAGCAATGTTATTGCCTACAATTCCCGGATGGCGTGTGGAGACAGTTGGAGATGATATTGCGTGGATTTTTAAGAAAGATGACGGGAAACTTTATGCAATTAACCCGGAAAAAGGTTTCTTTGGTGTTGCTAAAGGAACGTCTTATAAAACAAACTATAATGCGATGAAATCCATCGAAAAAAACACTATTTTTACCAATGTTGCGATTACTGAAGACAACGATGTTTACTGGGAAGGTATGGATGAGACACCAATTAAGGCAATGAACTGGAAAAAACAACCATGGACAATTACGGATAGAGAGCCTGCTGCTCATCCTAACTCAAGATTCACAGTTCCAATCGAACAAGCGCCTAATTTGGCGAAAGAATACGATGACAAGGAAGGCGTCTTAATCTCTGCAATCCTTGTAGGCGGTAGAAGGGCTTCTACCATCCCGCTTGTAACAGAAGCTTATGATTTTAATCACGGGGTTTTCATGGGTTCAATGATGGGATCGGAGATCACAGCTGCTCAAATCTCTAATGATATTGGAAAGGTTAGAAGGGACCCTTTTGCGATGCTTCCATTCATCGGGTATCACATCAAAGATTACTTCCAGCATTGGTTTGACATGAAACAAGGGACTAATGAAGAAGATTTACCGAAGATTTATTACGTTAACTGGTTTAGAAAAAATGATAAAGGTGAATTCTTATGGCCAGGATTCGGTGATAACTCACGCATATTAAAATGGATTTTTGAACGACAAGAAGGTACTAGAAAAGGCATTGAAACCCCAATAGGAATTATGCCTAGAAAAGAAGATCTTGATTTATCAGGACTAAAGTTAACAGATGAGGCTTTTGATGAATTGTTTAAGGTGGATAAAAACGCTTGGATGGATGAGTTAGACGATCTTTATCGTTATTATCAATCCTTGGGAGAAGTACCACAAGAACTATATGATGAATTAATCAAGGTTAAAGAAAGATTGATTAAATAAACAGGAGAATAAACATGTTGACACTTTCAAAAACAAAACGCGACAAGGGTTTAGAAATCACTGAAAAACCACTAGATACGAATTTAAAGAGTCATGAAGTTTTAATAGAGGTTTTATCAGCCTCACTGTGTGGGACCGATGTTCATATTTATAATTGGGATCGATGGGCAAGCAATCGTATGAATCCGCCTCTAACCGTGGGACATGAGTTTTCAGGTAGAGTATTGAAAGTTGGATCAGAAGTGGAAAGGGTTAAAGTTGGAGATATTGTTTCCTCTGAGACCCATGTAGTATGTGGCCAGTGTGAATTTTGTCGAAGTGGACGTGGTCACATATGTGAAAACACAAAAATCATTGGTGTAGACATTGATGGTTGTTTTGCAGAAATGATCAAAATGCCTGAAGCCAATTTAATTATTGATCAAAGTGGAACAGACCCTAAGTATTTATCAGTATTAGAACCACTTGGTAATGCAGTTCATACCATGTTGCACTTTGATATTATTGGCAAAAATGTGGTTGTGATTGGATGTGGTCCAATTGGGCTGATGGGGATTAATGTCGCCAAAGTAGTTGGGGCTAGAAAGATTATTGCGATTGAAGTTAATCCTTATCGAATTGGACTAGCAAAATCAATTGGTGCCGATGTCGTAATTAATCCTAAAACAGAAGACGTCATTAAACGTGTACTAGAGGAAACCGATCAGAAAGGTGCAGATGTAGTCACTGAGTTTTCTGGACATAAGAGCGCGATTGAACAAAGCTTTAAGTACATTAAAAAAGGTGGTAATATGGCTTTATTAGGTATTACTCCCGATAAAATAGAAATAGATTTATCCAATGATGTTGTCTTTAAAGGCATTACAATTTATGGTGTTACTGGACGTAAGATGTATGAAAACTGGCAACAAGTCTCTGCGTTAATCGAATCAAAACGCATCGAATTTGATAAGATTGTAACTCATGTGATTTCCATGAAAGACTTTGAAAAAGCCTTTCAAATTATGGCTTCAGGAGAATCTGGCAAAGTTGTCATGATTCCATAAGGAGGATTTATGAACTATTTAGAGTTAAAAGTGGAACAACTCAAAAAAGATGGTGTCTACAGAACGCTTCCCGTCAATGAAGCGCCTTGTGAGGCAATCATTACACTGAATGGTAAAAAAGTCATTAATTTAAGTTCAAATAATTACCTTGGACTTGCGAGCCATCCCAAAGTAAAACAAAAAGCGATTGAAGCAATTAATTATTATGGCGTTGGTGCTGGCGCTGTCAGAACCATTGTTGGAAACATGGCGATTCATGAAGAACTAGATGATGTAATCGCTAGATTTAAACGTGAAGAAGCTGCTTTGGTATTTCAAAGTGGCTATATGTGCAACATTGGGGTCATTCAAGCAGTAACTGAAAAAGGAGATTTAATCATCTCAGATGAACTTAATCATGCCTCAATCATTGATGGTGCAAGACTATCAAGAGCCGATAAAGCAGTCTATAAGCACAGTGATATGGAAGACCTAGAAAGAATCCTCTTGGAAAAAAGAAGTCAGTATAACCAAGTATTAATCATCACAGATGGCGTCTTTTCAATGGATGGTGACATTGCGAAACTCCCGGATATTGTTAAACTAGCTAAGAAATACAATGCCTTAACCTATGTGGATGACGCACACGGATCAGGCGTATTGGGTGAGTCTGGAAGGGGTACTGTCGATCATTTTTCGCTTCATGGTCAAGTCGATTTTATTATTGGGACATTATCTAAAGCGGTTGGAGTAGTCGGAGGGTATGTAGCCGGAAGTAAAGCAATGAAAGAATACTTACTTCACCGGGCGAGACCACTCTTATTCTCAACTTCGATGATGCCTGGCGCTTGTGCAGCCATTATCGAATCGATTAAACTGTTAGAATCATCAAATGAATACACAACTAAATTATGGGAAAATTCTAACCACTTGAAAAATGCATTAGTCAAACAAGGGTTTGATATTGGCCATTCGGAGACACCAATCACACCAGTGATTATAGGTGATGAAGCGAAAACTATGGCTTTTTCTAAAGCTTTATTAGATAATGGAGTATATGTTTCAGGAATCATTTTCCCAACTGTGCCGAAAGGTCTTGGAAGAATTCGAATGATGCCAAGTGCCCTACATGATAAAAACACGTTAGAAGAGGCAGTTAAGATCATTAAAGACGTTTGGGATCAAATAAGTAATCACGAATAGGAGGGGTTTTATGCAATTTGTTTTGGTTGAGACCAAAGAAGCTATTAGAAAAATCGAGAAGATGGCTAAAACAATATGGAATGAAGCCTACCATGATTTATTATCACAAGAACAAATTGACTATATGTTATCTAAATTCTTAACAAAAGAAGCGATTAAAGCTCAAATTAATGAGGGCTATCAATACTTCTTAGTTAAGGATGATAAAAATTGTGGGTTTGCAGCGATACAAGTAGGCGAGCGGGTATTTCTAAGTAAATTCTATCTAGATAAAACCTACTATGGAAAAGGGCTTCTAAGAGGGTTTATTGATATCCTCAAGAAACACCAAAAACCAATCTATCTAACTGTAAACAAGCATAACTATCGTGCAATTAATGCCTATCTAAAACTAGGATTTATCAAAGAAAAAGAAGTCGTATCTGACATTGGTGGAGGTTTTGTCATGGATGATTATGTAATGGTACTCTATGACATTTAATGATATTTACTTAAAGGAATCAAAGAAAGCGTATTTTATTGAACTAATCGCTTTTATAGAATCGGAATACAGTAATAAAACTATCTATCCTCCAAAAACCAATTTATTTCAAGCCTTTAAACTTACCCCGCTTAATCAAGTTAAAGTTGTGATTATTGGACAAGACCCTTATCATAACCCTAATCAAGCAAATGGGTTGGCATTCTCTGTAAATGAAAACGTAACTTTACCCCCTTCATTAAAAAACATCTATAAAGAAATCGAAAGGTCTTTTGGTTATAGTATGTCAAATAATGGCGCCTTAAGCAGTTGGGCAAAACAAGGGGTATTATTGTTAAATACGATTTTAACAGTAGAAGAAAACAAACCCTTATCACATCAAAATAAGGGGTGGGAAACATTTACTTTAGAAATCATCAAAGCACTAAATGCTTTAAAACAACCAATCTGTTTTTTGTTGTTTGGACAACATGCCAAACAGTATGAAAAGCACTTGAATAACCCCAATCACTTAGTATTAAAGACAGTGCACCCGTCTCCTTTATCAGCGCATAGAGGCTTTATTGGATCAGATGTCTTTAAGAAGTGTAATGACTATTTAAAAGATAAAGAAGTTTCTACAATTGATTGGAAAGTATAAGCATGATACAATACACTTACAGAGTAATAAGAAAGCGTAAAGTGACTAACCATGGGATGTTGGGTTGGTACGAACACGAAAGTGGCGGTTTTCTTATGCGTCCGCTGTAAGTTTTTTTTATAGTGGATCTCTTAAGAGGAGGTCTTTTATTTTGAGACGAGAAGTGAAATATTTAGCTTTAGCAGCCATTTTGACTGCACTGTCAATTGGTCTAGATTTGGTTATAAAAAATCTTATTCCAGTTGTGGATTTTGGGTTACCTTATTATGCAGTTCCACTCATTATCGGGGGTGTTGTGCTTGGACCCATATACGGTGGAATCATGGGGTTTATCAGCGACTATGTTGGATTTATGTTAGCGCCAAGAGGATCCTATGCGATTTTATTTGGATTAAGTGCGATCTTTTGGGGTATGATACCAGGGTTATTAATCAAATATAAAAGTAACATTTATGTGATAACAATCGCTTTATTGATTACGCATATTATGGCTACCCTATCCAATACAATCGCTTTGTGGTTAATGGTATCAGAAAAAACGGCGTTAGGGTCGTTGGCGATTAGATTGCCAATGTTACCACTGAATGTCATTATTCTTACTTTTGTGACCTATGTGCTCAACAAAAGGTTAGAACCAGTATATGATGGTTTTATGGCTAAAAAGTTTTAATAAATAAAGGATAATACGCTTATGTGTTATCCTTTTTTTGTAGAATTTATTTAAATTCAAAAAAATTCAAAATTAGTTTGTGTTTATACAAATTTGTCGTATAATAGAGTTAGGAGGTACGATTATGTTAGAAATTATTAATGTTTCAAAGTCCTATGGACAAAAAAAAGCAAACGATCAAATCACTTTGACAATTGAACCTGGAGACATCTATGGGTTTGTAGGTCATAACGGTGCAGGTAAAACAACCCTTTTAAAAGCCATTGCCGGCATCATTGATTTTGAAGAAGGCGATATCTTAGTGTTAGGTAAATCTGTGAAAAAAGACCCACTTGGGGTTAAACGAGAAATTGCGTATATACCAGATAACCCTGATATCTATGAATCATTATCGGGTATTCAATACTTAAACTTCATTGCAGATGCATTTTCAGTATCGGCTATCGAACGTAAGGAACTTATTGAGAAATATGCAACTATGTTTGAGCTGTCTGATGTGTTATCTCATCCAATCTCATCCTATTCTCATGGGATGAAGCAGAAGTTGGTTATAATCTCTGCTTTGGTTCATAAACCAAAGGTGTTATTGCTAGATGAGCCCTTTGTTGGGTTGGATCCTAAAGCAAGCTTCTTACTTAAAGATACGTTTAGACACTTATGCGAAGCGGGTGCGAGCATTTTCTTTTCTACACACGTTTTAGAAGTCGTAGAAAAGTTATGTAATAAAGTAGCGATTATTAAGCAAGGCAAGATTGTTGCCCAAGGCATGACCCACGAAGTAGTCAAAGACCAATCACTTGAAACTCTATTTATGGAAATTGCGAGTGAGCACTAATGTATTTAACGCTAATTAAAGTATTCTTCAAAGAGAATTTTTCATTTAAACGTTTGTTTGGGTTTAACCTCAAACAAAGCAAAGCCAAAGTGATTGGGTTTAGTTTATTAATGCTTTATGCTTTTGGAGTGTTTTTTGCATCATTCGGATTTATGTTCTTTGATTTAGCCAAGCTTATGTCTGAGATTGATCAATTAGAGATCATTATATCTTTTGCTGCAACTTATACGTTTGGGCTTTCTGTTATGATGGCGTTGTTAAGATCATCTGGGTATATCTTTAACTATAAAGATTATGACATCTTAGCCCCATTACCGATCAAGAACAGTACCGTATTGTTTGCGAAATTATCGGTAATGTTGTTAATGATTTATATTACTTCATTACTGTTTGTGATACCGATTTTTGCAGCTTATTTCTATTATCATAGTATTAGTTTCTTTGGGTTGGTTTATGCTATTTTAGGGTTTTTATTTACCCCTTTAATTCCAATAGTGTTGTTATCATTTGTTTCGCTTTTAATTACCAAGTTAACCAATAGATTGCCTTTTTCCAAACTACTTAACATCATTTTAATGTTTGGATTATTCATCGGTATATTTGCGTTATCCTTTGTTTCAACTGGTACCGAGACCAATCCTTTAACAGGACAAGTAGATTTAATTGGAGGCGTTTCAGAATACTATCCTTTTGTAAGATACTATGCCGAAGCCGTTCATGATCATAACCATTTATCCTTCTTGCTATTGGCATTAATCTCTATCGGCGTGTTTGTTGTTTATGTATTCTTGATTCAAGGATTGGTTAGAAAAACCAATCAATCCAAACAAAATACTTATATCAGTCGTAAAAAGAAAGTCACATATAATTCGGGCTCAATGAGAAAGACATTGATTCAAAAAGAGTTTAAAACTTTCTTCTCAATACCGATTTATGTTCTTAATACAGGATTAGGTGTCATTATCATCTTCGCATTATCCGTAGCAAGCTTAATCTTTAAATCAAACATCAATGAGTTCTTAGTAGAAGCAACCGAACTGAACTTGCCTATACTACCATTGTTACTGATTGTCTTCGGGTTTTCAATCGCAATGACCTTTACCCCAGCGATTAACTTATCACTTGAAGGGAAACACTTGTGGATCTTAAAGACACTACCTGTTGACCCTTATGAAGTGATGCTATCAAAGATCTTATTCAATGTTTTATTGGTTGTGCCTGTAAGTGTTGTTGGCATCACAATGTTAAGTTATTCATTAGAATTTGGATTTATTGAGATAGCGCTGTTTCTTTTAGTCGTATGTAGTTTCTCTATGTTATCTTCTATTTTATTTGGATTCATCAATTTATACTTTCCGAAGTTTGAGTTTAACTCAGAAGTGGAAGTCGTTAAACAAAGCATAGGCTCATTTCTTGCCGTCTTCGGGGGATTTGCTTTACTGATTACATTTGGGTTTATGTACTATTTTCTAACGAAAGTACTCGTATCCGAATGGGCTCTACTAATCATTGGGTTAACCATGGTATTAGCTACTTACGGTTTACTAGTGTTGTTAAAACCTGTTTCAAGAAAGAAATTCTTAACCTATTAAAGAAAAAAAGGCAATCAGATTGCCTTTTTTGTTAGTTATTTTGTAGATTCTCTTTCAATTAACTTTACATCTAGTACACTATGGAACTCACTGATTGTCTCTTCATTAAGAAGTTTAACCAAGGTTTCTAGTGCAAGCTCACCCATTCTACGAATTGGTTGTTCAATCGTCGTGATGGTTGGTGAAACAAGCGTTGTATAAACGATATTATCAAAACCGACAATTTGGATGTCTTCAGGAACTTTCTTCCCCATTTTATTGATGATGTTTTCTGCGTGAATTGCTAAGAAGTCTGAAGTCGCAAATATGCCATCGATTTCTGGATGGGATTCAATAATTTTGGTGATTGCATCGATATCAGGATTTAATAAATCCCCATCATATGAGATATAAGGAATGTTGTTTTGGACAAGTACTTGTCTAAACCCTAATGAGCGTTCAGAAACGGTTAATAAGAATGATGGACCTCTAAGCTCTAAAATGTATCTAGAACCCCCAGAAATGAGTTTTTGAGCAGCAATGATACCACCTAGGATGTTATTTGACGTAATCGATGGAATGTTTTCGGATAAAATGTGATCCACCGTTACAATCGGTAAGTCTGATTTAATCAATTGATCGACATTGTGTGCATTGGATGCAACAATAATGCCATCGATGTTGTATTGTGAATAAATGTGAATATAATCTTTCTCACGTTTGGCATCGTCTTGGGTGTTAGATAACATAATCTTATAACCCAGTTTCATTGCTTGGTTTTCGATACCCTCAATCAGTTCTGCGTAGAACTGAGTATCAAAATGTGGGACCAATACCCCAATTAATTTGGAATGTTTGTTAAAAAGTGAACGTGCGAGTTCATTTGGAATGTAGTTTAAATCCTTAATAGCTGTTTCTACCAGCAAACGTGTTTCTTCGTTAACATATCCTTTTTGGTTAATGACTCTAGAAACGGTTGCGACACTGACGTTTGCCTTTTTTGCGACATCTTTTATAGTTGCCATAGATAATCACCTCATAAATATTATATAATAATAATAGTTTTAAACAAACAAAAACGAAAGGTTGTTAATATGATAAAAATTATTGGAGCTGGATTGGCTGGTTCAGAGGCAGCTTACTATCTGGCAAACAAAGGACATAAAGTAAAATTATACGAAATGAGACCGATAAAAATGACCCCTGCGCACCAAACAGATTTATTCGCAGAGTTGGTATGTTCAAACTCACTTCGTTCAAATGACCCACTGAATGCAGTTGGTTTGCTTAAACGTGAAATGCAGGCCATAGGGTCTTTAATTATGGAAGCGGCACTTAGCGAAGAAGTTCCTGCTGGGTCTAGCCTTGCTGTTGACCGTATTGGGTTTTCAGAATATGTGACTAAGAAGATTATGACTCACCCGAACATTGAAGTTATTAAAGAAGAAGTATCTGATATTGATATCGATGAGTATACAATCATTGCCTCAGGCCCACTGACTAGCGATCTACTGTCATCGAAAATCCAAGCGCTTTTCGATGCAAAACAACTGCATTTCTTTGATGCAGTAGCCCCAATCATTGAGGCATCTAGCATCAACTATGATATTGCTTATTTTAAATCTAGATACGATAAAGGCGAAAGTGATTATATAAACTGTCCGATGACAAAAGAAGAGTATGACCGTTTTTATGAAGCGTTAACTACGGCAGAAAGAGCGACTTTAAAGGACTTTGAAGTCAATGTCTTTGAAGGGTGTATGCCAGTGGAAATTATGGCTTCTAGGGGTAAAGAAACGCTTTTATTTGGACCATTAAAACCGGTTGGTCTTGAACATAATGGATCTAAACCTTACGCCGTGGTTCAATTAAGACAAGATGATGCAGCAAAGTCATTATTTAATATCGTAGGTTTCCAAACAAACCTCAAATGGAGTGAACAAAAGCGTGTCATTCAACTGATTCCTGGACTAGAGAATGCAAACATCATTCGTTATGGGGTCATGCATCAAAATACGTATATTGAATCTCCTGAAGTACTGAATGCTTGTTATCAATCGATTAAGTATCCAAAACTCTTTGTAGCAGGTCAAATCTCTGGGGTAGAAGGCTATGTTGAATCAGCAGCATCAGGATTAAGTGCAGCTTATCATTTAGATAGATTATTAAACAATCAACCGATGTCACCATTCCCAACTGACACAATGATTGGTGCCATGAGTAGATACATTTCAACTAAAAACAAGAGTTTTAACCCAATCAATGCCAATTTAGGGATTCTACCTGAACTTGGCAAACATAAAAAACTAGACCGTAAACGCCTCTATATGGAACGTGCTACGGAATCCTTATCTAAGTATTTAGGAGAGTAAGGAAGGTTAACCATGATCTCAAACGAACAAGCCTTAAAAGCATTTGAAGACTATCTTTCAATCGAAAAACAGTATTCCTCTCTAACCGTTAAGAGCTATCTTACCGATGTTAAAGGGTTTTTAGCGTTTGTTCAAAATGAGGGTTTTTCTGATTTGTTGCTTGAGGTGACTCGTGAACGTGTTTTTGGACATTACTTGAATCATTTAAATGCTAGCAACTTTCAAAATAAAAGCATTGCGAGAAAATTATCCGCGATTAAGTCTTTTTACAAGTATCATCAACGTGTTGGAAACATTGATGTTAATGTTACGATTACACTAAAAAGCCCTAAGGTTGAAAAAAGACTGCCTAAAGTGGTCTCTGAAAAAGAACTGGATTTAATATTCCAATCGATAGATACACAAAAACCTTTAGGACAAAGAAACTATCTGATCTTTGATTTACTTTATTCTACAGGCATACGTGCCAGTGAATTATGTAACTTATCGATTAGCGATGTTGAGTTATCTCGCCAAAGGGTATTGATTCATGGTAAAGGGTCAAAAGACCGTTATGTGATTCTTCACGATAAATTAACCGAATCCTTTAGACAATATATGACCTACACAAGACCCTTGTTGTTGGCTAAAGGGGATACGCTCTTTAATCAAAAACTATTTATCAACTATAAAGGCGGCGTATTAACAACGAGAGGGTTACGTGTTATTTTAAACCAACTATTTAAAGATGCAGGTGAGTTTGTTAAAGTATCACCACACATGCTAAGGCACTCATTTGCCTCAGCGTTGCTTAATCATGGGGCGGATTTAAGAGTGGTCCAAGAATTGCTTGGACACGAGAACTTAAAAACCACACAAGTCTATACGCATTTAACCACAGAGAAAATTAGAACATTATATAAAGAAAGTCATCCGAGAGCTAAAAAATGAACAAAATCACAGATATGATTGTAGATGAGCGCATTAAAGATTCAAAAATCCATTTGAAGAGATATACTGCAAGAGCGGTAATTCTTCAAGGGAGAGACATACTAATGGCCTATTCAAAGAAGTTTGATGATTATATGACACCCGGTGGTGGCATAGAAAATGAACCCATTTTAGTAGCCTTAGCTCGAGAAGTTGAAGAAGAAACGGGCATGACCATTAAGGATATCGAGCCTATTGGGTATATTGAAGAACTTAGGTTGACGGATAATGGGCTAAACCTCTATCAAAAAAGTCATTATTTCTTCGCGAAAGTCGATCAAATCGGTAAGAAAAAACTTGAGAAATATGAATCTTCATTTGGACTTGAAGCGGTTTGGGTTCCAATTGATGAAGTGATTAAACAAAACAACTTCATCATTGAAGAAAGAAGAAAGAAAACCGTTACTGGGGTTCACCCTTTCTCTACATTAAAACGCGAAAATGAAGTCCTAAACTACATTATAAAGGAGTATTTAAATGAGAAAATTTGAAAAAATCACACACTATCAAAATGAGTCTTTCGATTTACCAAAACGTGCGACAACCCATTCTGCGGGCTATGATCTAGCGAGCATTGAAGAGGTCACAATCAACCCAAAAGAGATCAAAATGATCCCTACTGGACTTAAAGTGGCAATGAATGATGACGAGGTTTTATTGGTGTTTCCAAGAAGCTCGCTTGGCATCAAAAAAGGCCTAACTATGGCAAATAACGTAGGTGTTATTGATCAAGACTACTATAATAGTCCGATTAATGAAGGTCATATCATGATTCCGATTTATAATTTTGGAGAAGTATCTCAAACTGTATTAAAACATGAAAGAATTGCCCAAGGCATCTTCATTAATTACTTAAAAACAGATGAAGATTTTACGACTGAAAAACGCATAAGCGGGTTCGGAAGTACGGATAAATAATTTTTCAGTTTTAATCCTTGTGTAATAAAAAAGTTTAGTCTATAATGGAGTTATACTAATGGGTATTAGGTGTGCCTAGCACATAACAGGGAAGAAAGTAAAATCTTTCGCTGCCCCAGCAACCGTAAGATGGACGATTCACGAATACCACTGCTTGAAGCGGGAAGGTGTGAAAAGGACGAAGTCGAGCCGGTAGACCTACCTATACTTACTAAGTACCGCCTGGGTGATGCGTGTATGAATCAATATTCTTTTTGATTATATAATCTATATCCTATGGCGGATATAGATTTTTTGACTTTAACTGGAGGGATTTACATGTCGAAAATGAAGAAACTATGGCTTGTTATGGTGGTTTTAGGGCTATTCTTTGGTCTTTCAGCCTGCAAGACAAAACCAAACAAAGGAGACCTAGTAACCGTTAATGTTGCGATGTATCAAGAATCAAAGATTTTTGAAGGTACCTTTGAAATCAGCGAAAACTCAAGCGTTTATGAACTTTTGGTTGAGTTCTTTGAGGGAAATTACAGTGAGTTTGTAATGGAGGGTGAAACGGTCTATATGTTGAATACACTTAAGTATAAAACATATGCTTTGGAACCTGCCGATAGGCAGTATATTGCCTTTTATGTAAATGGAACAGCATCCATGAAAGGGATTAGCCAATATTACATTCAAGAAAATGATTTAATTGAGTTTAAACTAGAAAGTTACTAATATGAGAAAAAGCATATTCGACATTGCGATTATTGCCATATTTACAGGCATAGTGTTTGCTGTCGAACAAGTCTTGGCCTTTATTCCCAATGTGCAGCTAACCGTATTTTTATTGATTTTATATACCAGATTGTTGGGTGGCAGAAAGACGTTTTTCATTGCGCTCTTACATACAATCATGGATAACATATATAACGGGACCTTGCTTGCTCATATGGTTATCCCAATGGCGATGGCTTGGAGCTTTATTCCCTTAACGCTTTCCACGATATTTAAGAGATTTAAATCTAGTTTTTCGTTAACAATCTTTGCGTTTGTATTTGGATTTGTATATGGGATCATCTTCATTCCATTCTCAGTCTATACTTATGGGTATAAACCATGGGCGTATTTTATGGCAGATGTACCGTTTGAATTTATGATGGCAATCTCTGGGGCTTTGTCCGTTGCATTACTCTATCAACCGGTCTATTTACTTCTAAAAGAAGAACTGGATCATTATCATTTATTAGAAGCCAAACGCTATATTAGATAACACTCTCTTTGGAGGGTGTTTTATTTGGGTATAGAAGGAAACCACTGATTCATACGATTTCCCCAGAAAAAACAGAACTATATTGTAAAAAAATAAGCAAATGAATGAATATAAACTTAAAAAGGTTGATTTCCCATATATAATATGATATAGTTAAAAAGGCATTAAAATACACATGCTTGAACAGCTATTTGCCAGGTGCCCCTTCGGGTGGTTGAAATGGTGTATGTCAAGCAGAGGAAAAAATAACAAATGGAGGAATTAAAAATGTCAGTCGTTTCAATGAAACAATTACTTGAATCAGGCGTTCACTTCGGTCATGCGACTAGAAGATGGAACCCAAAAATGTCACGTTACATCTACACTGCACGTAACGGCATTTACATCATCGACCTTAAGAAGACTGCTGAGTCTATCGAAAAGGCATACAAGGCATTATTTGAAATCGTTTCAAATGGTGGTAAAGTTCTATTCGTAGGAACTAAGAAACAAGCTCAAGAAGCAGTTAAAGAAGAAGCAGCTAGAACTGGTCACTTCTATGTTGACCAAAGATGGTTAGGTGGAACTTTAACAAACTTCAAAACCATTCGTCGTAGAATCAAACGTTTGAAAGATCTATACGAAATGGAAACTCAAGGAACATTCGAATTATTACCTAAAAAAGAAGTTATCGGTCTTAAGAAAGAAAGAGAAAGATTGGAAAAATTCTTAGGTGGAATCAAAGACATGCAAAAAGTGCCTGAAGCACTATTCATCGTTGACCCACGTAAAGAAAGAAACGCAATCTTAGAAGCACGTATTTTAGGCATTCCAGTATTCGGTATCGTGGACACTAACTGTGACCCAGATGACGTAGACTATGTAATTCCTGCGAATGACGATGCAATTAGAGCCGTTAAACTAATCTCATATGTAATGGGTAATGCCATTATTGAAGCACAAGGTGGGGTTGTTGAAAAGTTTGATGACGCTGAAGAAGTGAATATGCAAGAAGCTTCAAGAAACGTTGAAAACAAAGAACGTCCAAGACGTCCTCGTAAAGAATACAACAATAACAACAACGATAGAAAACCTTATGTAAGAAGAGAAAATAATACAAATGCTGAAGGTTCTTCAGAATTAGCAGCAAAGAAAACAAGTGAATTACGTGACCTTGCGAAAGAAAAGAATATTCCTGGATATGAAACCATGAAGAAAGCGGATTTACTTGAAGCTTTGAAGTAAAAAGGTAAATTTTAGGGATGTTAACTCATCCCTTTTATTTCATAAAAATTCAAAAAATAGTATAATATACTTAATAAATTAGGAGGATACGACAATGGCAGTTACTGCACAACAAGTAAAACAATTAAGAGACATTACTGGCGCTGGTATGTTAGATTGCAAAAAGGCGTTAGAACAAAATGATGGTGACATTGAAGCAGCAGTTACTTATTTAAGAGAAAAAGGTATTGCTAAAGCTGCTAAAAAGGCTGATAGAATCGCAGCTGAAGGATTATGTAATTTCGTAATCGAAGGCAATGTTGCTGTATTATATGAATTAAACTCAGAAACAGACTTCGTTGCTAAAAACGAAAAGTTCTTAGCTTTAATCGATAAAGTCGGCGAAACAATCTTCAACAGTGGAGCAAGCAATACTGAAGAAGCATTACAAGCAAGTGTAGATGGTAAAACAATCGAGGTTTTATTATCAGAAGCTACAGCGACAATCGGTGAAAAAATGACACTTAGACGTGTTACAAGAATCGTTAAAGAAGACGCACAAATTTTCGGTGCTTACAAACATATGGGTGGTAGAATTGCCTCTGTTGCAATCCTAAACGGTGGAGACGAAGTTGTAGCAAAAGACATCGCTATGCATGTTGCTGCACAAAAACCACAATACTTAGACCAATCTCAAATCTCTGCAGATACAATTGCTAAAGAAAGAGAAATCTTAGTACACCAAGCTATGGAAGAAAATTCACACGATCCAAAACCAAAACCACAAAACATCTTAGAAAAGATGGTCGAAGGTCGCTTAAACAAACAACTAAAAGAAATTTGCTTAGTGAACCAACCATTCGTTAAGAATCCAGATGAAACAGTTGAACAATATGTTAAAAACGCTAAAGCAGCTGTTGTTACATTCGTTCGCTTAGAAGTAGGCGAAGGTATTGAAAAACGTGAAGTAGACTTCGCTAAAGAAGTTATGGAACAAGTAAAAGCTTAAATTTTTAACCTAAAATTCAATTAAAAAATCTAAACATCGAGGTGGTTCTATGAGTTATAAACGCGTATTACTCAAAATGAGTGGTGAAGCCTTAAAGGGACATACAGAACATGGAATTGATCCACAAACTGTTATGAAACTAGCTAAAGAAATCAAAGAGGTCAAAGACCTTGGCATTGATGTTGGTATCGTCGTTGGTGGCGGTAACATTTGGCGTGGTAAAACTGCTGAAGGCTTAGGTATGGATAGAGCACAAGCTGACTATATGGGCATGCTTGCGACAATCATGAATGGTTTAGCCATTCAAGATTCGCTTGAAAAAATTGGTGTACCAACACGTGTGATGAGTTCATTAAACGTAAGTGAAGTATGCGAACCTTATATCAGAAGACGTGCGACAAGACATATGGAAAAAGGAAGAGTAGTCATCTTTGTTGGTGGTACTGGTTCTCCATATTTCTCTACAGATACCGCAGCGGCATTAAGAGCTGCTGAGATTGATGCAGATGTCATACTTATGGCTAAAAATGGTGTTGAAGGTGTTTATGATAAAGATCCACGCAAAAACACTGATGCGATCATGTTTAATGAACTAACGCATAAATTTGTTTTAGAACATGGTTTAGAAATCATGGATTCTACTGCTGCAAGCTTATGCAAAGATAACTCAATTGATCTAATTGTCTTTAATATGAACCAAGAAGGCAACATCAAGAAAGCCAGCTTAGGTGAAAAAATCGGAACAGTTGTCAAATAGTCAAATAGGGAGATTAATATGAACGAACAAGCAGATTTAGTATTATTTGAAATCGAAGAAAAGATGGAAAAGTCCGTCCATGCTATGCTAAATGATTTTTCTAGCATTCGTACGGGTAGAGCTAATCCAGCCCTTCTAGATAGCCTAGTAGTTGAATACTATGGAGTTGACTCTCCAGTTAAGCAAATAGCTTCAATTTCAGTTCCAGAAGGAAATCAATTATATGTTAAACCTTTCGATCGTTCTTTACTAAAGAAAATCGAAACAGCAATTCAAGCTTCAAGCTTAGGGTTACAACCTCAAAATGATGGAATAGGTATTCGTTTGGTATTGCCTCAATTAACCACTGAACGCAGAAAAGAACTATCAAAACAAGCAGAAAAACTGTCTGAACATGGTAAAGTCGCAATCAGAAACTTAAGAAGAGATGCAAACGAACACATCAAGAAGATTGGTTTGACTGAAGATGCTGAACATGGATATATTGAAGATGTTCAAACATTAACAGATACTTACATTCAAAAGATTGAACAAGCAACTAAAACTAAGATTGAAGAAATCATGGCAATCTAAAAAACGAAGAGATTATGAAATAATAATCTCTTTTTTCTTTGTGATTTTATACGACAATTGAGTTATAATAAACATAAAGGAGAGGATATAATGGCAAGAAAGAAAGAAATGAGTTTATTAGAACTTATACTAGTTATTGTTCCAGTTACGAATGCGCTCGGTATTGACCGCTTTGTGATGGGAGACACTAAATGGGGATTAATTCGTTTAGTTATTGGGATCGTTACAGTTGGAACGGTAGGATTAATTTTGTGGCTTGTTGACTTATTCTTCTTAATTACTGGTAAGTATAACACAGACATGCTTGAATATATTAAGTAATTATTCAATGTTAATAACAGAAAGACCCTAATTTAACCACATTTATGGTGTGGGACCGATTGCGGTCTTTTTTTTCATTTGTGGGAGATTTGCGTTTAATATATGAAGTCCCAAAAAAATAATGTATAATGGTTTCGAATGGTGGTTTTAATATGTATATTAATAAGAAAAATATTGAGGTTCCAAAACATCTTGCAATCATACTTGATGGCAACGGAAGATGGGCCAAAAAACGTGGGTTACCAAGAACATTTGGACACTATCAAGGTGGCCTAAATGTTGGTAGAATTGCAACTGCTGCAGATGAGTTAGGCATATCAGTCTTAACCGTATACGCTTTTTCAACTGAAAACTGGAAACGTCCAAAAGAAGAGGTTGACTATTTAATGACAACCCCTATTAAGGAGTTTGGAAAATATAAAGATAAAATTGTTAACTCTAATATTGTTTTTAAACATGTCGGTAGACGTAATGAATTATCGAAAGATATTCTTGAACTTATCGATTATCTAGAAGAACAAACGAAAGATCATAAAGGGCTTTTATTACAGGTTGCATTTAACTATGGTTCATATGATGAACTTTTAACGGCTTATAGGAAACTAATTGAAAAAGGCGTTACTGACCCTAGTGAACAAGATATCTGGGATAGCCTTTACGTTAAACAACCAGTAGACTTATTGATTAGAACCTCCGGTGAGCAAAGACTTTCAAACTACTTGCTGTGGCAAATGAGTTATGCAGAAATGTACTTTACAAAGGTCCACTGGCCAGCTTTTAATAAACGCAGACTCATTAAAGCAATTAAACACTACAATAAACGCGATAGACGTTATGGAGGACTTAAAAAATGAAACAACGAATTATTACAGGGCTAGCTCTGCTAGCGATATTCATCCCTATTGTCATTTTAGAACCATTATTTTTAGTGTTCCAAATAATGATGATTCTAATGGTTATTGTAGGGGCTATAGAACTAATTAACATGTATAACAAAGAAAAAAAGTTCTCCAAAATTCCAATGATAGCAACCATTATTGCTGCAGTATTAACGTATCTATCCGCTGTACTTGCTTGGAGCAGTGATCCAATCGAAAACACGCTGACGCCAATTGATATTAAAATTAACTTCGTATCTATCGCAATGGTAGTTGTATTCTTTATGTTTGGATTAATCGTATTTTACGATGATTATGACGGCTCTGATATCGGTAAGTCGATTACGATTATCTACTATATGGGCTTAGGTGCCGCAGCAATATCCATTTTAAGACTAATTGGGGTTCGATTCATCGTCTATCTTTTCATCGTAACGATAGCCACCGACATGTTTGCCTATTTCTTTGGGATTAGGTTTGGAAAACACAAGATGAGTCCAAAGATTAGTCCTAAGAAATCTTGGGAGGGTGCAATTGCAGGTACGCTAATTGCAACCGTTTTAGCTAGCTGTTTTGCCCTATTTTATGGGTTTCTATTTGAACCAGGGTCGTTCTTAAATCGTACTGGTCAAATGACACTGCTTGAAAACATCACAAGTATTGGGTCTGAAGAGATTTATATCCAAGCATTAGTGATTGTGCCAATTACACTGGTTGCATCCGTGCTAGGTCAAATAGGCGATCTTGTTGCATCCAGATTAAAAAGAACTTATAAAGTTAAAGATTTTGGAAAGGTCTTTCCTGGCCATGGTGGCGTATTAGATCGCTTTGATTCAGCAATCTTTGTCTCACTCTTCTTAGTTGCCATCTTCATGGCCTTGAATCAAGTGTTCCCAGCATGAAAAACATCATATTACTTGGTGGTAGCGGCTCTATAGGAAGACAAACTCTAGACATTTTAGCTCAATACCCAAAGAAATTTAAATTATTAGGTATCTCATTAGGCGATAGAGATATCGATTATAACTTAGATGTAATCGAATCATTTAATCCGGTTATGGTTTGCTTAAGAAGCACAAATGACTTAGAAACTTATCAAAACTTATACCCAAATGTTGAATACGTAATTGGTGATGAAGGATTACTCACTTTATCAAAGTTAGAACAAAAGGCTATTTTAGTGAATGCACTAATGGGGTCTGTAGGTCTTAAACCAACTGTAGAGGCCATTAAGTCCGGCAAGGACATTGCCTTAGCCAATAAAGAAACATTGGTTATGGCGGGTGATTTAATCAATGAATTAGTTAAGACTTATAAGGTCAAACTATTACCGATTGATTCTGAACACAATGCGCTTCTTCAAGCCATTTTAGGTGAGAATAAAAAAGATGTCTTAAATGTTACGATCACAGCCTCTGGTGGATCTTTTAGAGATTTATCAAGAGAAGACTTGATGAATGTATCTAAAGAGGATGCTTTAAAACATCCAAATTGGAGTATGGGTGAAAAGATTACCATTGATAGCGCAACGATGATGAATAAAGGATTAGAAGTCATCGAGGCACACCATTTGTTTAATCTTCCTTATGATAGAATTCATACAATCATTCATAGAGAATCTATCATCCACGGAATGGTAACGTACCAAGATCAATCGACAAAAGCCATTTTAGGATACCCAGATATGCGCATGCCCATTTTATATGCGCTGTCTTATCCAAGACACTTAGCATTAGACGCTAAACCTTTAAACTTGGATGAGTTAAAGAAACTCACCTTTGAACCGATGGATCTAACTAGATTCCCTCTCTTAAAACTTGCTTATGAGGTAGGGATTAAGGGTGGGTTGTATCCAGTCGTAATGAATGCAGCCAATGAGAAGGCTGTAAAGCTATTTTTAGAAGGTCAAATCAGTTTCTTAGATATTGAGAGACTCGTATATAATGCAGTTAGAAATTATAAAGAAACAATCAAGAAACCTTCTTTGGAAGATATCTTGAGAGTAAACCGAGAAATTTATGAAAGTGTAGGTATCTAAATGGATATAATAATTAACATTGTAGCCTTTGTGTTTTCACTAGGGCTTATCGTTGCTTTACATGAACTAGGACATTTTTTCTTTGCTAAGAAAGCAAATATTTTATGTCATGAATATGCCATTGGAATGGGACCACTCCTATGGTCTAAAAGAAAAGGCGAAACTCTTTATTCAATTAGAGCTATTCCTATTGGGGGATTTGTCTCTATGGCTGGTGAGCAAATCGAGAATGCTTTGCTTTCAAAAGGCCAAACCATCGGGGTTAATTTTGAAGGGGACTCGATTAAAGAAATCATCTTAAACAATGCAAAACCTGCTGAAAAAACCCTTATTATTGAAAGTTTTGATTTATATGATGACAAGAATCAAGGGCTATTTATCGAGGGAACAGATGAAGGTGTAATGCGTTTTTATTCAGTTAAAAAAGATGCATTTTATATCTTATCAGAAAAGAAAAAGATACAAGTAGCGCCGTATAACCGTTCTTTTGAGTCTAGATCATTATGGCAAAGATTCTTAACTATTTTTGGTGGACCAGCAATGAACTTTGTCTTAGCGTTTTTCATATTTTTAATCGTTGCTTCAATCCAAGGTAAACCGGTTAATTCGAATGTGATTGGGCAAATCGTTCCAAACAACCCCGCAAACTTTGCATCGATAGTGTCTGGGGATAAAATTATATCGATTGATGGTGTTGTTGTGGATAATTGGACTACCATTGGACAAGCACTAAATGATTCAATGGGAGAAGAAAACCTATCAGTGGTCATCGAAAGAAATGAACAATTGATTACGCTCTCTGTTAATCCTAGAATTGATATTAATGCTATGGGTATCTCAAACTACTACAAAGAAAAGATTGGTGGGAATGACATATATGGTGTCAAACTATCTAATGGCGGTGCTGTTATTGGGTCATCTTTTGGTATATCCAAAGATTTATTGAAAACAGATGATACCATTACAGCTGTTAAAATTAATAACAAGACCTATACTATCTCTTCTTGGGCTGATTTAGTTTCTGCAATTAACCAAGAAGAAGGTGGAGATGCGGTCATCACTATAAAACGTGGTCAAGAAAACCTAACAGTTAATTTACCAATTTGGGAAGACAGTGTGTTATCTAGCCAAGGCGTAGAAAAAACCAGAACCACTTTGGGGATCTCTCCAAATACTAAATTCGATTTCATGTATAGTATTTCTAGTGGATTCACAAGCATTGGAACATCTGTTAGTCAAGTTATCGCTGTAATTGGGCTTTTATTTGGTGGCTCAGATCAGATTTCTGTAAGTAACTTATCTGGCCCAGTTGGTATTTTCAACATTGTTGGTCAATATGCTCAACAAGGATTTGCTGCATTCTTATTCTTTGTTGGATTCTTATCCGTTAATATCGGCGTAATGAACTTACTTCCAATCCCAGCACTAGATGGCGGACGTCTGGTATTCCTTGGTATTGAAGCAGTTATTCGTAAACCTTTAAACCGTAAAGTCGAAAATACGGCAAACAATATAATGTTCATTCTCTTAATGGCGTTGTTCGTTTATGTCACATTCTATGATATCTTGAGGTTATTTTAATGAAGATTTATACTAAGAAAGGCGATTTAGGCGAAACAGACCTTATTAGTGAACGCGTGTTAAAATCCAATCAAGCCATTCATTTGGTTGGTGAGTTAGATGAAGCATCTGCCCGATTGGCACTTGCAAAGCACTATATTCAAGATGAAGAGATTTTAAGAGACTTAGAAAAAGTTGATCATTATTTATTCTTGATTTCATCCATCCTGGTGGATCCATTAGGTAAACTCGGATTGTCTGTTGATCCTGATGCAACCATAGAGTTAGAAGAAGCAATCGATGTGATGGACATCAAATTAGCACCGCTCAAAAGATTCATCACGTATGATGGCTCTGTTGAGGCCATTCAAATCTCTCTTCTAAGAACTCAAGTGAGAAAAATAGAAAGATTGCTAGTAGGGTTTTCTACGGATGAAGCCATTCTCAAATACATCAATAGATTATCGGATTATCTTTTTACGCTGATGAGATACTTAAACTACAAAGCAAAAATCTCTGAAACTTTCAGAAAATAACTTTTTAACCCACTCAATTTAGGTTGAGTGGGTTTTCTTGTACACATATGTACATGTAATGTGCGCACGCATTTTTAAAAGATTTAGACCTTATTATATGATAACTAAGCCAAAAAAAATTATTTTTAAAAAATGTGTGTTTTTGGTTGACTTATGATTTTGGATGAGATAGAATAATACACGGCTGATACGAAAAGCGCGTCAGTTCTACAAATGAACAAAAAACAAAATAAAAAAAAGTTGTTCAAAAGGGTTGACTTAAATAGTTGGCCATGTTAGAATGAATAAGCGCTCAAACGAGACGCAGCAATAGGTCTTTGAAAACTGAAT
>WARP01000109.1_pt1 | contig 33771 bp, 27 predicted proteins | sample 4769151 | NCBI WGS metagenome assembly WARP01 (sample SAMN08893023, study PRJNA449175) | gut metagenome | isolation source: rumen sample fed with dry roughage | host: cow | place: India: Nagpur | collected 2016
CCAACTGAACTACCGCTGCACTAAAGTGTCTTAACGCTAAAGAGCTTGGTGGGCGCTGACGGGATCGAACCGCCGACATTCTGCTTGTAAGGCAGACGCTCTACCAACTGAGCTAAGCGCCCTTTAAACGTCTTCATCGTTTGATGAGGTGCATTATAGAGAATCCTGACAGACTGTCAAACGCTTTTCTGACTGTTTTTGGTTTTTTACGTTTGAGTGATTAAAAAATAGGTTGTTTGCTATAAAAACAAACAATTTCGATAACTTATTTACTATTTTCCGTAAAAACCCAAAAATCACCGAGTCATTTTTAAGCAAAATATTGCAATATTTTTTGAACTGCTGGCGAATACCGCCATTTTTTATCTGCTATATATTCAGCTGGGTATTAAGCTTTTAATACTTTATCACATTATTAATCGGCGATTGCCTGTGTACCATCCTTCAAATTCAAACGCTGTTCTGAAATAAACACCAAAGCATCCTCAGTGATCAGTTCGAATAATTCAATCACATCCTTATTACGCATCCGGATGCAGCCATGTGACAACGGAATCCCCATAGGCTCTGTATCGGGGGTGCCATGAATATAGATATAACGCTGAAAGGTATCACAGCCCTCACCCTGATTAAAATTTTCTTCCAGACCACTTAACCAAAGGATACGCGATAAAATCCAGTCACGTTCAGGATATTGTGCAGCCAATGCTGCATCATAGACTTCACCAGTTTGCTGCCGTGCTTTAAACACCGCATTTTTCGGAGCATTATGACCAAATTTAAGCGCCACTTTATGCCAGCCCCGAGGAGTCTTGCCGGAATTTTCCTGCTCGCCAATCCCGTTTTTGCCTGTAGAGATGACATAAGTCTTGTCATGTTTCGGTAAGATCAAACTTTGCTCAGCTAAGTCAATCCATATATCCGCCTGTTCTAAAGAATATGCCATAACAAAATCACTCACCATCTTTGATTGGTTCTGCTGAAGGTTCAGGACGTAACCATAACCAGATGGCCACTGTCAGCATGGTCAGGTCAGTGAAGATTTTCACCAAAAGCGGTGCATTGGTAAATAACATGATGATTCCACTGATCATCATCATGATAGTGGCGAACCATTTTGCCTTGCGTGGTACGGTGCCATTTTCACGCCATGCCCTTAAGGTCGCCCCATATTTAGGATGATTCAGCAACCAGGCATCCATTTGCGGCCAGCCTTTCGAAGCCGACCAGGCAGCTAAAATCAGAAATACTGTTGTTGGCATACCCGGTAAAAGTGCCCCGATAAAGCCCAGGATGACAAAAATCATCACTAAACTTCGCCAAAACAACATTTTCATAGCACTACCCTATACAACTAATTGCGGTAGTATAAAGTGTTTTTGCATATTATCCGTTGTCATTCTGCACTTTTTAATTTATCGCCCGGGGTTGCTATGTTTGCTTTAAATCAAGTCTCTCATATTGAAGAACCCTGGCTGCAATTTAAAAATTTACTGGTTCGGCAACTGGCCTTTTGTGTATGCAGTCCAAATATTTTATCCCACATCCCGTCCGAAATGGTACTCAAGCATGCTTTTCAATTTCATGATGATGCCGTATGGCGTAGCCATTTTCAGAATTATCACTCCAGATTGCTTTATTTAGATCAGCATCCACAAGAATTAGAAAGCTTTTTACAGCAGCTGAAAAGTACACGTTTGGGTCTGCGTTTTGAAATGCTGGTCTGGTTCTGGTTGCTCGACCAAGACTATCATCCGTATCAGTTAATCGGTCATAGCATTCAGAAAATTGCAGGACCCAGAACTCTGGGTGAACTCGATTTTCTGTTATTGAATACCGAAACCCAAGCCATTGAACACTGGGAAGTGGCTTTAAAATATTATCTGGCAGAACGGGATTGTTCTTTGCCCTACTGGTATGGCTTAAACCGCAGCGATACTTTATTGCGAAAATTAAATCACTTTAGCCAAAAGCAGTTTCAGTTTGAGGATGCACTGGAACACAACATTGAGCAGCGTTTCGCAGTACTCAAAGGGCAACTTTATCTACCTATTGGAAGCACAACAAACAGCCTTCCCAACTGGGTCAATCGACAGCGACGTTTAGGCTGTTGGGGAAGCGATATTCCTCCGCAAAATGCTCAATTTTACCGCTTACAGCGACTCGAATGGATCTGTCCAGAGCAGCATATCAGTAGCGATACCGCACAGTGGTGGAGTAACGGCTTATATCTGCAAAAAGATCAAAATAATTTCTATATGTACCGCAATCCACCTTTACTCTCTCAAGCAATACATCGCCAATTTTATGAGAATTGTCTATTTTTATAACAAATGCTTACTTTTCTACCATCAAAAAACCCTATTGTTTAGACTGTGTATTAATTAACCTGAATTCACATCAAAATAATGAATGACTTGGAGATGATGATGAAAAAAATTCTTGCTGCTTCCCTCATTATTGCATTTGCTTTAACTGGCTGTAATACGTTTAAAGGTATGGGTAAAGATGTATCTAAAGCTGGAGAGGCTGTAACCGATACTGCAGAAAAAACTTCTGAGGAAATCCGCAAAAACTAGTTTGTCTTCAGCACACAGAACCCTATCCAAGATAGGGTTTTTTTATGCCAATTTTAGGGCAGTCATTCACATTCAAGGACATATTCGCCTATTATAGTGCAGACAAATTTATCGACTTATGAAAATCGCATGACCTCTTCCGCTACCCTTGATTTAAGCCTGCAACTGCTACGTCAGCCTTCTGTAACACCAATCGATCATAACTGCCAAAATATCATGGCGGAACGTCTGGAAAAAATCGGCTTCAATATTGAACCGATGCGTTTTGAAGACGTGGACAATCTGTGGGCACGTAAAGGTACTGAAGCACCTGTTTTATGTTTTGCAGGCCATACCGATGTGGTACCTACCGGGAGTTTAGATGCCTGGAATTCGGACCCTTTTGTACCGGAAATTCGCGATGGTAAACTGTATGGACGTGGCAGTGCCGACATGAAAACAGCACTGGCAGCGATGGTAGTGGCTTCAGAGCGTTTTGTGGCAAAACACCCAGACCATAAAGGTTCTATCGCATTTCTCATTACTTCCGATGAAGAAGGTCCATCCATTAACGGTACCGTGAAAGTTGTGGAAGCTTTAGAAGCCCGTAATGAAAAAATGACCTGGTGTTTGGTTGGTGAACCATCCAGTACCAAACAGTTGGGTGACGTGGTCAAAAATGGTCGTCGTGGTTCATTGAATGCTAAATTAACCGTGAAAGGTAAACAGGGACATGTGGCTTATCCTCACCTTGCCATCAACCCGATTCATACTGCCTCTAAAGCCCTGGCTGAACTGTGCGATACGGTGTGGGACAATGGCAATGAATATTTTCCTGCAACATCTTTCCAAATTTCCAATATCAATGCAGGTACCGGTACAACTAACGTGGTTCCGGGCAGTATGAATCTTTTATTTAACTTCCGTTATTCAACTGAAGTGACTGCTGAACAGTTAAAAGAACGTACCTTAGAAATTCTAGACCGTCATAATCTTGATTATGATATTGAATGGACATTATCTGGCTTGCCATTCCTTACCCCAGTAGGCGAATTGGTCAATGCTGCTAAAAATGCCATTCGTAATGTCACCGGTATTGAAACTGAACTTTCTACCAGTGGCGGTACTTCCGACGGTCGTTTTATTGCCCCTACAGGTGCACAGGTGCTGGAACTCGGTGTATTAAATGCCAGCATCCATCAAATTGACGAACATGTAAATGTTGCTGACCTGGAACCGCTTGCTGAAATTTACGAACAAATTCTAGAAGGCTTATTAGCTCGCTAAAACAGTAACCACATAAAATAAAAAAGGAACTGAACAGTTCCTTTTTTATTACCCACCTTTTATAAATGCTTCAACATTACAATCCTAAAGAAGACTGAATGTGTTCGAGATTAGGCACATAAAACACCTGATCTCCCATCCGTACATACTGGAATACATCAGGGTCTGTTGCCGTGCGTTCTTCATCTACCACTTCAGAAATACGCAGACGAATCGTTTTTGGCATCTCATTACACATCAGGGCAAAACGCTGACTGACATCATCGCCTTCAATGACCAATGCTACACCCGTTTTGCGCTCCGGATCATTCACAGCATACACTGGCAGCTTCAATTCATGCCATTCCACAAAAGGCACCTGTGTAGCGCTATCCAGCGCAGACAAGACAATGTTTTGCGGAAGAATCATCGCTTCCTTACCATAACAATCGATAATATAGGTATCGATAAATCCGGTAGATACCGTAATAAGGTGGTGTAACTCCTGTTGTGAAATTCGGTCAACAGCAGAGTTTGAAACACTATTTTGGCTCATTGAGTTATCCCTGACTGATTTCTAACAAACTTTCCACATTTTCCAGCAATTCCGCTTCCTGGAACGGTTTACCCATATAGTGCGTTACCCCAAGACTGAATGCACGTTCACGGTGCTTCTCGCCTGTTCTTGACGTAATCATGATAATAGGCAAGTTTTGATGCACGTCATGGTGACGAACCAGATTCGTGACTTCAAAACCGTCCATGCGCGGCATTTCAATATCCAGCAACATCAAGTCTGGTTTGACATTTTCCAGCTGCTCCATGGCATCAATACCATCTTTGGCCGTCACCACATCAAAGCCTTGACGTTCAAGTAAACGTGAGGTCACCTTACGTACTGTCACCGAGTCATCCACAATCATGATCAGGCGGCGTGTATTACTGTAACGCGAATGCTCACGTTGATCAGACACATGTTTAAGACGTTGGGTGTTCTGAATTTGTCGGGCAATATTCTGACCATCCAGAATCAGACAGACTTGACCATCACCTAGAATAGTCGCTCCGGCAACAGCGCCAACACTTGAGAATTGCTGACCGATCGGTTTCACCACAATTTGTGCACGCGAACCAATCAGCTGATCCACAAGTAGTGCAATAGTTTGACCACTATTGCCTTTAATCAGCAATACAGGTAAAGAATGGGCAACATTACTTAAACGTGGTAAAGGCTGATTGGACACAAATTCGGATAAATAACGCAGTTTGTAACTGGTGTTATCAATTTTAAAGAAGTCGTCTTTACTGTTGAAATATTTTTCCAGTGCTGATGGTGCAATACGTACAATACGGTCAATTTGTGCCAGTGAAATCGCAAACTGCTGGTCGCCTGATTTAACCATCAAGGCGTCACTCACCGCCACCGTAGTTGGTACGCGAATGGTAAAGGTGGTCCCTTTACCCAATTCAGAATCGATGGAAATATGCCCGCCCAGCGCCTTAATTTCGCTTTGCACCACGTCCAGACCTACACCGCGTCCGGAAATTTGGGTCACTTCTTTGGCAGTAGTAAATCCAGGATGGAAAATTAATTGCAGGATTTCCTGCTTATCCATGGATTGATCGGCTTTAATTAAACCCAAGCTGAGTGCTTTTTCTTTAATTTTTGTTTCATCAATCCCTTTACCGTCATCACTGAATGACACCAGTACATCTGTACCTTGACGGCTAATATTGAGAACAATTTTCCCGACTTCAGGCTTTTGTAACTCATGTCGTACGTGAGTGTCTTCCAGACCATGGTCAATCGCATTACGCAGCATGTGCTCGAACGGTGTAACCAGACGCTCTAGAATGTTACGGTCCAATTCACCTTCGGTGTTTTGCACCACCAGCTCGGCCGGACGGTTCAGGGTCGATGAGGTTTGACGCACAATCCGTTGTAACCGTGGCAATAAACGATCAAATGGTACCAGACGGGTACGCATCAGGCTTTCTTGAATCTCGGCTTGAATACGGGATTGTTGTAACAGTAAACCTTCCGTATCACGAATCTTTTCTGACAGGGTCGTCTTGAAATCGACCAAGTCAGATGCAGATTCCGCCAGCGATTTTGACAACTGGTTTAATGATGAATATTGGTCCATCTCCAGGGGATCAAAATCGGCATAACGTGAATTATCACCATGTTTGGCAATAATTTGAGACTCGAGCTCACCTTCCATTCGACGTAACTGGTCAGCCAGACGCTTGATCGCCAGTTCCATTTCGTTCAGGGTATTACTAAACTGTCCCAAGTCCATTTCAATACGTGAACGGTTAATCGCATTTTCACCAGACAAGTCGATCATTTTCTCGACCAGATCGGCAGAAATACGGATCATTTCATTGCTGTTGTCCTGTTGATTACTTGTATCCCACTCACCCATCATTGCTGGAGGTTCGGTACCATCACCCTGAACAAATTCAAAGACTTTAGCCGTAGACAGCGTATCGGATTCGGCCACGCGCTTAGGTAACTGCGCAATGACATCAACAAATTCAATCGACTCTAAACTTAATTTGACGCTGTCAAAATTACTGTAATCATGCTCGAAAATGGCCTGCTTTAACCATGCCAAAGTCGTTTGCAATAACAGGTCATAAACATTGGAGTTGAACTGATGCACCGCAAAGCGTTCGAAGGTGGTTTCCAGCTGGTAAGCAATTGCCCCTACCGGTTCATTTTCCACCATACGTGCGCCACCTTTCAAACTGTGGGCTGCACGCTGTAATTGAAGCAGCAAGCTACGGTCACTACGCTGCTCAAACCACTGTTTCAACAGGCTATCTGTAGACTCCAGAATTTCTTCTGCTTCTTCCCAGAAGGTTTCTTCTGCAATTAAACGGATACTGTCATCTGGCTCTTCAACATGGTCTGGAGTTGCCAAGGCAACTTCAGCAGCTGCTTCAGCTTCGACTTTAGCTTCCACTTCAGTTTCAAGCTGAATCTCAGGTTCAATTTCTGTTTCTAATGTCGTTGCAGTTTCAAGTTCTTCAATTTCAGCTGCAACTTCAGGTTCAGCCTGAACTTCGACTTCCGCAACTGCGGTGCTTACAGCCACACTACCTTGAGCGATCGCCTGAATATTACGCAAAATTTCAATCGATTCAGCACCAGAATAATCAATCTGCTCATCGCGAATGACTTGAATACGGTCTGATACATCATCTTGTACTAAGCGAATAATACTGATGAGTTGTGGATTGACCTCAATTTGATGACGGATCACGCGTTCATAAATGCTTTCCAATTCATGCGCAATTAAGCCAATATGAGTCGCCTGAATCATATTGGCACCCCCTTTAAGGGTATGCAAATAACGCATTAAATTATTCAGTGCTGCAGTATCGGACGGATCTTTCGACCAGGTATTCAAGTCTTGATCGATCCCGCCCAGTAATTCTTCTGCTTCTTCCAGGAAGATATCCAACAAATCTTCATCAAAATCACGATTTGCATCAGCAGCATGCATGTGTTCGCGGTCTGAACCAATTTTTTGTGAAATCTGTGCCAGATCTACAATACCTGAAGCAGCAGCTGGTGAGGCTTCAGCTTGAGTTTCAGGATTCGGTTCCTGAACTTCGAACTGTTCAAGATCCTGCTGAACAAAGGCTGCCAGATCATTCAGAACTTTCTGGATATCTTCCGTTAAAATAACGCGCTGACCTGCCGCCAGTGTATCAAACAGATGAATGAACTCTTGATGTGCCTGCCCAAACAGATCATATGCATAGTCGATATTGAGCAGTTCCGGTTTTAATACCAGAGCTTCATAGCCAGACTTCAATTCATGGGTAAATTGATAGATGCCCATCGCAGCACGATTATCAGTATTGTCCAATAATTGCTGTGCCTGCTGACTTAAGGCCTGAATGTATTCCGGATATTCTACTTTGGCACGTTTTTCAAATTCGAATTCGGCATCCAGAAGTAAATCAATATTCAATTCGACCAGTTTGGACACCAGACCTTGCGGATTAACGTCCTCATCCACTTCTGCAGAACTGAAACCATAGTCGTCCCATGCCGAATTAAAGGTGGCATATATCGCATCAAGTTTCTGGGTCTGACCCTGTCTTAAAGTATGTAAATAATCACGGACAAATTCAGCATATTGAATTAGCAACGCAGTCTGGCTGGAGGTAGAAACAATTTCTTCTTGTAAAAGTGTTTTAAATAAGTTTTCAACCTTGGTACTGGCTGCAAAAATCTGATCAATATGCGCCATAGAAGAGCTGCCACGCAAGGTATGCAAGGCACGGATCAGGCCATTATAATCCTGATGTTGTTCCTGTTCATTTTTCAGGAACTGATCAATCGTAAACAGATGTTCTTCTGCTTCTTCAATAAAGATCGCGACCGTTTCTTCAATATCATTGTTGTCGTCTGCTGCGACAGGCGCTGCTGTAGCAGTAGTTTCGATTGCCATTTCAGGCGCTGCTTCACTAAATGATTGATCCTGCAATTCCAGGCCAGTGAGACTATTGACACTGGTCAGTGTGCTAGACAGTTCAAGCAATTCTTCTAGTGCAGGTTCCAAACTGACCTGCTGCTGAATTTGCTGCCCCAATAATACTAAAGGTCTTAAGTCGATATCAGCATTTTGAACAGTTTTAAAAATTGGGTATAACTTGTATTGATAAATATTAAATACAGTTTGGGCAAATCGTTGAACTGTGCTGTCCAAAGGTACTGTGCCGGAAATAACCCGATTTAAAGTGTCTTCAACCGCCCATGCCAACTCACCCGCAGATTTTGCTCCAACCATACGGCCAGAACCTTTAAGGGTATGAAAATGACGGCGAATGGTCGTTAAAGTTTCTTGGTCATTCGGATTTTCCAACCAAGTTGTAAATAAAGTACTTAATTCAACGAAGATTTCTTCTATTTCTTCAACAAAAATTTCTAGAATTTCTGCATCTTGATCAAGATAACTATCTTCAGGAAGCGTAGTCGTTTCAACTAAATTTTTTAATATTTCTTTCATAGCTTAGGCTTCTTACGTTTATCTGCCACCAAGAAGGTTGCTCAAACTTAATTGTCACCATCACGCGAGACCTAACTTTGAAGTTAAGTTCATCTTGTCGATGCTTGATCTGTGTCTTATGGATATCCCCTGCCCAAAAGCAGGGAATATCACTGCAACGCTTTTTAATTAACTTAGTCAGGTAATTTAAAGTCGGTTACAGATTCACGTAATGATTCGGCCATATTTGCCAGTTCCGATACCGAACGTGCTGTATCGAAGGTTGCTGTTGTGGTTTGCGAGGTAATTTCTTGTACGACATTCATCGTTGTCGCAATGTGACCAGCAGAAGCAGACTGAAGTTTTGCAGCATCCGAAATGTTGGCAATCAATCGCGCCAGGTTGGTCGATACGTTTTGAATTTCATCCAGTGCCACACCGGCATCTTTGGTTAAGCTTGCACCACGAACAACCTCGGAAGTGGTTTGCTCCATCGAAATTACGGCTTCGTTGGTATCTGTCTGAATGGTTTTTACCAAGCCTTCAATCTGTTTGGTTGCAGAGGCTGAACGTTCCGCAAGACGCTGTACCTCATCGGCTACCACGGCGAAACCACGACCAGCCTCACCCGCCATAGATGCCTGAATTGCAGCGTTCAATGCTAGAATGTTGGTTTGGTCGGCAATATCGTTAATCAGGGCAACGATGTTACCAATTTCCTGAGAAGATTCACCCAGACGTTTAATACGTTTAGATGTTTCCTGGATCTGCTCACGGATGGTGTCCATACCTTCAATAGAACGGTTTACAACCTCTGCACCATTGGCAGCAATTTGTACCGAACGCTCCGCAACCACTGCAGATTCTTCCGCGTTTGCAGATACCTGGTCAATAGACATCGCCATTTCGTTAATCGCGGCAGATGCACCGGCAATCTCTTGTGCCTGGTGTTCAGATGCTTCAGCAAGCTGGTGGGTAATGCCTTGGGTATTCGCTGTATATTGCGCAACTTCTTGAGACGTTTCAGTAATACGTGATACCAAGTCACGTAACTGGTCAATCGCGAAGTTAATGGAGTCGGCAATTGCTCCGGTAAAGTCTTCCGATACCGTTGCATATGAACGCAAGTCACCATCCGCCAAGTCGGCAATTTCATCCAGTAAACGTAAAATCGCATTCTGGTTACGGTCATATTCTTCTTGCAGGTTTGCCACGCGCTGTTTATCTGACTGGCCACGCAATGCAAGCAACTTGAATACAGAAAACAGGAAAGCAACCAGACACAGGATTAAAAGCAAGGCAGGAAGCGCAATAGCCAAGCTCGAACCACCAGATAGCTTATTCAGGTTGGCTAACAATTCATCCGACTGGGCAAAAATTGCAGCAGAAGCTTGACGTACTTTTACAATTTGCGCCGAGTTTGAAAGAATTGTTGCAGAAGCTGATTTTAGTACATCATCATATTCGCTTTTAATGCCTGTCAGTGATTCACGCAATGCCGGATCATCAATACGTTCTACACCCAGTTCTGCACTACCATTGAGCTGGGCATTGAGGTAAGAACCGAAAGTTTCAGTATCGGCACTGAAGTCATCCGCAGATTCACGCGAGTTATCGTTACCTGTGAGTACCGAACTGATCGAACGCAAAATACGTTCCGCAATGAATACCTGGTTTTTGGCAATAACCACCTGGTTAGACGGCATGTTTTGACGCGCCATTTGGTCAACCATCAGGTTATATTCTGCCTGAATTCCCGGAATCGACTCACCAATTGCAATATTGGTATCGTACAGCTTGTTAATCATTTTCTGTTGAGACGAAATTAAATCAATCCCTTCTGATAGCGATTTCCACTGCTTTTCCACCTCAACCAATGCAGCTGTATGTGGATGAATATCTTTAACCGTTTCCAGGTTTTCAGCAAATTCTTTTTGCGATTTAATTAATTTATCAATCGACTCTTTGGTTCCTGAAGCAGTTGCATCAGTTGCCTGACGTGAAATGGTTTGTGACAATAGACGCAAATCACCCACACTACGTGTCAATTCATTATTACGCGGTACACTATAGAATAAGTACAATAACAGGAAGAGTGCTACGACCAGAGAAAATGCTGCCCCCAAAATTAATGGTTTGGACTTTTCACTGTCACCAAATACACGTGATAATTGCTCTGTTTGTGATTGAATCTTTGCGACTAAAGCATTCCCGCCATTATGGCTGGTGCCTTCACCTGTATTTTTCTTTTTAAGTTTAAAGCCCATCCAGCTTCTCCCCGAGTTGCGCTATCATTCTTTAGCTTGCGACTATTAATTTATAAATTTTATAGAGGCATTCATGTATTTTGGGTTTTGCAATAAACGACTAAATAAGAAAACATGCCAGTGCTGATTATGCTGATAAAAATAACCCTGACAATATTCTTGTAAATTGCTATCTAATTCACTGTTTTTAGAAAAGAAACTCTTCTTATTAAAGTGTTGAATCCCCAAAACCTGATCTACCACCAAACCGACATAATGGTCATTATGACTAATACACAATACTTTTTGAGTCGGTGAAAACTGACTTCGATGTCCTGAAATATAATGCGCCAAATCAGCGACGGAAAGTAAACGTCCCCGAATATTGGCCAGTCCCATCACCCATGACTGAGTATTTGGAACCGGAGTATATTTTGGTGGATATATCACTTCAGATACTTCACCCAAAGGGGCAACAAAATATTGCCCCATCATCTCAAAAGCAATGCCTGACCATCGGTTTACTTCATTTTCAGTTGTAACGTAGTTTTTGTTACCACGTTTAGCAATCCGAAGTAATTCGATAAATCCATTTGCTGCCATAGAGCTTATCCTGCATTGAGGTGTTGTTTAATCACATCAATTAATTGGTTTTCGTCTACAGGCTTGGTCAAATAATCACTTGCCCCCTGACGTTTCCCCCAAACGCGGTCAGTGGCTTGGTCCTTGGTACTGACAATCACAATCGGAATGTGTTTAGTAGTAGCACCACGGGCAATCTGACGTGTTGCCTGAAAACCGTTTACACCAGGCATGACCACATCCATGAGCACTAGATCTGGCAATTCTGCTTGTGCCATTGTGACACCATCAGCACCATTTGCTGCTTCAATCACCTCAAAGCCATGCTTGGTTAAAATCTCTCTAAAACGAAATGTTTCCGTAGGTGAATCATCAACGATAAGGATACGTGACATGCTTTTCCCCAATAAAAATAAACTTATGCTGTTACGTGATTGCGGATTGCGTTTAACAATTCATCTTTACTAAAGGGTTTAGTTAAATACTCATCCGAACCAACAACACGACCTTTTGCCTGGTCAAATAAACCATCTTTACTTGACAGCATAATGACTGGAATATTTTGATAATTCTGCGAATTTTTAATTAATGCACAAGTTTGATAACCGTCTAAACGTGGCATCATAATATCTACAAAAACAATATCCGGATTTGCTTCAGCAATTTTTGCCAAAGCCTCAAACCCGTCTACTGCGGTCACGACTTCACAACCTTCACGTTGGAGTAATGTTTCTGCTGTACGACGAATGGTTTTTGAATCATCAATCACCATCACTTTTAGATTTTGGAATTTTTCGTCCATTTAATGATCCTTCCCATTTTTAGAATGTACAAACAATTTTAGTCAAAAATTTTATTACAAGTTACAAACATTTTTAACATATCTTTACTTGCCTTTTCAATGAACATTTTCCGCACGAAGACTCACTTTAGTCTATTTTCAATAACGACTTCACACTTTCCATCGACCAATGATTTTTTTTTGACAGACAGAGGTTTTTTATTACTTATTTTGAGTCTAATATAGCTCATTTATTACTTTTAAAATAAGTAATTTAGTCAACTTTTATTCGGGGGTTACAATGCAAAGTCAGTTTAAATACAAACTTGCTTTCATTGCACAAAAAAAAATGAACTTTAGATTCATTTTTCTTTCTTTTCTGGTTTTGCAATCGGCATTCGCATATGCTGAAAATCCGCCACCTAAAGCCACCTGGTATCGCTATTATGACAGTAAGGGTATAGCCAATATTAGCACCAATGTCACCCCCAATCATATTCGCTATGGCTACGAAGCTTTGGACCAGAACATGCAGGTCATCCGGCGTAATCGTGCCTATAATACTGAAGCCGATATTAAACAGGCACCGCAACGTGCAGCCCACGCCAGACAGCAGGCAGCGGACTTAAAACTAAAAAAGGCTTATGGTAATAGTCAAGTTGCATTCGCAAAACGTAATGACGCATTAACCGGCATCAAAAAGCAAATTGCCTTTCAGCAAGACCAGTTAAAGCAATTACAAACTGACCGTATTTATTTTAAGCGTCAACAGATTGAACATTTACGTAAAGCTGAAGACATTCCAGCCAGCTTGAAAAATACAATCGAGAATAATCAAAAGAATATTGAAGCAAAAAAAGCAACGATTCAATCATTACAAATTAACTATCGAAATACTCAAGCAAAATACGACAATATTATCGCTCGCTTAAAAGCGCTTGAATAAATTGTATTTAGGCTATGAAGCACTTAATTTAAGTCACAATAAATAAAAAGGATGAAGCTACATGCTATCTGGACAGCATATGAAAAAATCTAAATTAAGTGACCATAAGCAATATTTAACCGGCAGCGTTCTGTGTTTAATTTTATTTCTAACAGCTTGCAAAAAAAATGAAATAGAAAAACCTGTAGAAACCACAACAAAAATTGAATTAATTGAAAAAGATCTAGTTTCCGTGAAGAATGGCACTTCTGTCGCCAAAAGTGCTTTTACCGGTACGCTTCGCGCAGTCAATCAAAGTAGCATACAGGCTCAGGTCACTGCCACTGCAACTCAGGTCTATGTCCAGGTCGGACAGTCAGTCGCTAAGGGACAGGTCTTGGTTCGCCTGAATAATCAAGATAATGCTGCACGTTTAGCGCAAGCTCAGGCCAATTTGTCAGCAGCACAAGCGCAGGCCAATCTGGCTAAAAATATGATGCAGCGCAAACAACGCTTATTAGATCAAGGTTTTATCTCCAAAGTTGAATATGAACAGGCTGCTGTCGACTATCAGGCGCAACTGGAAAATGTGCATGCGCAACAGGCCAGTGTCAATATTGCCCAAAAAGCCGAGCGTGAAGGGACTATTTATAGCCCCATTTCCGGAGTGATTACACAGCGCCAAGTCGATACTGGTCAAACCGTTGCTGCTGGCCAGACCCTGTTTGAAATCGTGGATCCGAGTCAGCTGGAAATTCAGGCCAAATTGCCAAGTGACATGCAAGCCGCTTTAAAAGTGGGACAACGTATTGAATACACCATTCAAGGTAATCCAGCTCAACTGACTGCTGTTTTAACACGCATCTCCCCGATTGCCGATCCTGCCAGTCGCCAGATTGAATTCTTTGCCCGACCGAACGAAACCATTAACTCACTGAGTATTGGTTCTTTCGTGGAAGGCAACATTCTTGCTTCAACTCAAGTTTCAGGTCAGCTCATTCCGCTCGATGTGATCCAGAATATCAAAGATAAACCCTATGTCTGGGTGATCCGCCAAAACAAAATTGAAAAGGTCAACCTGGTGATTCTGGAACAGCGCTATCGGGACAATTTGGCTGTCGTGCAAGGACTGCAAAACGCCGACCAGATTAGCCGTATTAAATTTAATGACCAGGACATTCATCAAGCGGTCGTCATCAATAAATAATAAAAAATAAGTACAGGATTGTTCTTATGTGGTTTACCCGAATTAGCGTTAAATATCCTGTTTTCACCATCATGATGATGTTGTGTTTACTGGTACTGGGGCTGGCATCTTGGCAACGCATGGGCATAGAAGAATTTCCCGATGTCGATTTTCCATTTGTTGTGGTCTATACCTCCTATCCGGGTGCCTCCCCTGAAACCATTGAATCTGAAATTACCAAAAAAATGGAAGACCAGATCAATACCATTTCAGGTTTAAAACAGATTATTTCCCAGTCTAGTGAAGGGCTGTCGACCATTATTGTCGAATTTAATCTGGATATGTCTTCTGCAGTGGCCGCCCAGGATATTCGCGATAAGATTGCTCCAGTTACCGCCCAGTTTCGAGATGAAATTCAGGATCCTGTTGTTGAACGTTATGACCCTACTGCCAATGCGGTGATGTCGATTGTGTTTGAATCGGAGACCATGCCGTTACGCGACTTGAGTTCCTATTTAAGTCAGCAGATTGTCCCGCAACTTCGAACCATGCCGGGCGTGGGTACAGTCAATTTACTGGGCGATGCACAACGCCAGATTCGTATTGAAGTCGATCCGCAAAAACTGCAAAGCTTTGGTATTGGTGTAGATAAAGTCATCAATACCTTGAAAGGTGAAAATATTGAAGTTCCGGGAGGCACCTTAAAACAGCCGACGTCTGAACTGGTGGTGGAAATCAAATCCAAAGTGATTCACCCGCAATCGTTTGGTGACCTGATTATTGCCAATAAAAATGGTACTCCTATTTTTCTAAAACAGGTGGCAAGCATTGAAGATGGTCAAGCCAATCTGGAATCAAGTGCTTATTTAAATGGTAAAGCTGCGGTCGCGATTGATATTCTGCGCAATTCGGATTCCAATGTAATTGATGTGGTCAATGCCAGCTATAAAGCCCTAGCAAAAATCGAGCAACAGCTACCCGAGGGTACTGTGGCTAAAGTTGCCGTCGATAGCTCCAAAGGCATTCGTGGCAGTATTAAAGATGTGGCACGGACCATTATTGAAGGTGCGGTTCTCGCTGTTCTGATTGTTTTACTGTTCTTGGGTTCTTTTCGCTCTACTGCCATTACCGGGCTGACCTTACCTATTTCCCTGTTGGGGACATTAACCTTTATTTGGGCTTTCGGCTTCACTATTAACATGATGACCTTACTGGCATTATCTCTCAGTATTGGCCTGTTGATTGATGATGCAATTGTAGTGCGGGAAAATATTGTCCGTCATGCCGATATGGGCAAAGATGCAGTAACGGCAGCACTCGATGGCACCAAAGAAATTGGACTTGCAGTTTTAGCCACTACAATGACCATTGTTGCGGTATTTTTACCAGTTGCATTTATGGGCGGTATTATCGGTAAATTCTTCTATCAATTTGGAGTAACGGTCAGCGCTGCCGTGCTGATTTCAATGTTTATCAGTTTTACCCTCGATCCCATGCTTTCTGCACACTGGGCTGAAAAACATAATCCAAACAAGAAACCCAGCAGAATAAAGCGCTTCTTTAACTGGATATCCAACAGGCTTGATCATTTAAGCCATTACTATGAAAAACTGTTAAAACTGGCACTACACTTCCGTATTTTAACCCTGATAGTGGCCGCAGCTTCACTTTTTGGTGCATTGGGTTTATCTAAATTGATTGGTACGGAATTTGTTCCTGTTCCAGATAAAAACGAAATTCGAATTAAATTTGAAACGCCTGTAGATGCCTCACTCGAATATTCACAAGCCAAGTTGTTGCAAGTGGAGAATATTCTGCGCCAGCATCTAGATGTACGTAATACCTACAGCATTATCAATGGGGTAACGGATCGTGGTAAAAACCATGTCAGCATACGCGTCAAGGTCACTCCTCGTCTGGAGCGTGATAAGACCCTGACCCAACTGAATAATGAGTTTCGCCAGCGCTTGCAAAGCGTAGCGGGTATTACCATTACCTCGGTGGCTTCGGCAGATGAAACAGTTTCGGGAGGGCAAAAACCGATCCTGATTTCCATTAAAGGCACCGACCTGAACGAACTGCAAAAAATCTCCGATCGCTTTCTGGCAGAAATTTCCAAAGTCGAAGGTATCGTCGATCTTGAAAGTTCACTTAAAGAGCCCAAACCAACCCTGGCTGTAGATATCAATCGTGTCCTTGCCAGTGATTTAGGTCTTTCTGTCAATCAAATCGCCAGTGTCATTCGTCCCTTAATTGCAGGCGACAACGTTACCACTTGGCAAGATGAAAAAGGCGAAATCTATGATGTTAATCTTCGCCTGACTGAAAACAGACGCACCTTACCGAGCGATATTGAAAATCTTTATCTGAATTCACAAAAAACCGATGCTTCTGGCCAGCCTATTTTAGTGCCTCTAGCCAGTGTGGCAAACTTCGAAGAAAGTTTGGGGGCATCGCAAATTACCCGCCGTGATTTGGCCCGCGAAGTCCTGATAGAAGCCAATACAGCAGGCCGCCCTGCAGGGGATATCGGTCAAGACATTAAAAAAATTCAAGATAACTTTGATTTACCACCCGGTTATAGCTTTGCCACGCAAGGTGCAAATAAAGACATGGCCGAATCGGCAGGTTATGCCTTAACCGCCATTACCCTTTCCATTGTGTTCATCTATATTGTACTGGGTTCACAATTTAACAGCTTCATTCATCCTGCTGCGATTATGGCTTCCCTTCCCCTCTCGCTGATTGGGGTGTTTCTGGCTTTATTCCTGTTTAATTCCACCATGAACCTGTTTTCCATTATTGGCATTATCATGCTGATGGGATTAGTGACCAAAAATGCCATCCTGTTAATTGACTTCATCAAAAAAGCCATGGATCGTGGGGTTGATCGTTATGATGCCATTATAGAAGCGGGTAAAACCCGTCTACGCCCTATTTTAATGACCACCAGTGCCATGGTGATGGGGATGATTCCTCTTGCATTGGGTCTGGGTGAAGGTGGCGAACAAAGTGCACCCATGGCCCATGCCGTGATTGGGGGCGTAATCACCTCCACCCTATTGACTCTGGTTGTGGTTCCTGTGATCTTCACCTACCTGGATGACTTGAAGAATTTTATGACGCGCCAAATCCGAAAAATCATGGCATAATAAACCCACTTGACATGAGGTGACATTCTGAAATGTTCACCTCATTTTTTATCGTATAATCTTATGCTTTAACGCTTAATTATTAGGACTGTTTCCATGCGCGCGAGTCGCTTTTTATTTGCTACGTTAAGAGAAACCCCAAATGATGCTGAAGTGATTTCACATCAGCTCATGTTACGTGCGGGGATGATTCGTAAATTGGCTTCGGGTTTATACACTTGGTTGCCGATGGGCGTACGCGTGCTAAATAAAGTTGAAGCGATTGTCCGTGAAGAAATGAACCGTGCAGGAGCGCTGGAAGTATTCATGCCAGTAACCCAGCCTTCAAGCCTTTGGGAAGAATCCGGCCGCTTTGTGCAATATGGTCCAGAGTTATTACGTTTCAAAGACCGTCATAATAATGATTTTGTGCTTGGTCCAACACATGAAGAAGTGATCACTGATCTTGCGCGTAACGAACTGAAAAGCTACAAACAGCTGCCAGTCAATTTCTATCAGGTGCAAACCAAATTCCGTGATGAAGTTCGTCCACGTTTTGGTGTTATGCGTTCACGTGAATTTATCATGAAAGATGCTTATTCTTTCCATATCGATCAAGCATCCTTACAAGAAACCTATGACGTGATGTATGACACGTACTGCCGCATCTTTAGCCGCTTGGGCTTAGACTTCCGTCCAGTACAGGCCGACACTGGTTCAATTGGCGGTTCAGGTTCACATGAATTCCACGTTTTAGCATCAAGTGGCGAAGATGATATCGCCTTCTCTACCGAATCTGATTATGCTGCCAACGTTGAAATGGCTGAAGCAATTCTTGTCGGTGAGCGTGCGGCCGCAACTCAGGAATTAAAACTGGTCGATACACCAGCTCAAAAAACCATTGCCGATGTATCTGCATTCTTAGGTACAAATGCTGCGCAGTCTGTAAAAGCCTTGCTCGTGCAGGGTGTCGCTGAAGAAGGTAAAGCTACTCCCGTAATTGCTTTATTCTTACGTGGCGACCATGAACTGAATGAAATTAAAGCTGAAAAGCATCCGTTAATTGCTGCACCTTTAACATTCGCAACTGAAGCTCAAATTGCTGAGCTTGGCTTAACTACTGGTTTCATTGGTCCACAAGGTCTGGTTGAAAAAGGCATTACCGTGATTGTTGACCGCGCGGCATCTGTGCTTTCTGATTTTGTTGCCGGTGCTAATGAAGCCGATAAACATGCAACAGGTGTCAACTGGGAACGTGATGCAACATTTACTGAAGTTTATGACTTACGTAATGTGGTTGAAGGTGATCCATCTCCAGATGGTAAAGGAACACTGCAAATTAAGCGTGGTATTGAAGTCGGTCATATCTTCCAGCTGGGCCAAAAATACTCTGAAGCTTTAGGCTGCAAAGTGCTTGGTAAAGACGGCAAACCGACGGTTGTAACCATGGGTTGCTACGGTATTGGTGTAACGCGTGTGGTAGCCTCTGCCATTGAACAAAACTTCGATGACAAAGGGATTATCTGGCCTTCTGCAATTGCACCGTTTGAAGTTGCGATTGTTCCAATGAATGCACATAAATCACCACGTACTTTGGAAGCTGCTGAAGCACTTTATGCAGAACTGCGAGCTGCGGGTTATGACGTGATTTTGGATGACCGTGACGAGCGTCCAGGGGTGAAATTCTCTGACCTTGAAATTACCGGGATTCCACACCGTATTGTAATTGGTGAGAAAGGTTTGGATGCAGGGACTTTTGAATATAAAGGTCGCCGTGATGCTGAATCTGTCAATATTTCAAAAGAAGAATTGCTTGCTAAAATTGCAAAGTAATTCATCTTTAAAATAAAAAATCCCGCTAACTGCGGGATTTTTTATATCCTCATTAGCAGAATTTCAGCCCACCAAAGCAGTTCGACTTAAAGTTCTGTCCTTGCAAGGTTAAGTTTTGTAATGGGAAATTAATCATTGCAGGGTTCTTAATTTCACCCACATCAAGTTTTGAATCAGCAATACATCCGAAAACCAAATCCCCACATTCACGCGGCTTAGAGGTTAAGTCGTGATTAATCCCTGCAATCGTTTGTTTAAGCACTTCGTCGGTAATTTTTACATTGGTTGTTGGACTAATACTCCCTAAATCCACTTCATCTTCAATTGCTAACCACCACCCTCGATTTGCAGCAACCGATGCACCCGGCCACAATATTTGCTGGGTCTGTAGTGATAACGAACTTGCATTATTTAGATATAAAGAATGAATCAAACCTAAATTTTGATTTACTGTAATATCAGTCTTTAAACCAGTTAAATAACCATCGATTTGTTTATTCAAAGTAAGATTTAAACCTAATGCTGAAATCTGTGCAGCTAAAGGTCCAGAAAAATCTATTTGATTTACTGTTCCTGTTCCTTTTAGGACAGCCTCTGTCATACGTGTTCCAGATACGATCGTCGATGGAATGGTAAAAGGTGCAGTTGTTGAAGATAAGTTAAATGAATAATCATTTGACTTGTAATGCAATTCTAAAGGAATACCAACCAATGTTCCCGTTACAGCACCTTCGATATATTGACCCGTTGCTGCATAATCCATAATTCGAGGGTCTGTAATTGCCACCCCAGAAGAGGCCTTGGTTTTCATATAACCACTAAAGGAGTTAATACCATTAGGCGTACTACTGTTTTCTGTTCCTATTGTCATTAAGCCAGCAATTTTTTCAGCACTTAAACGAAAGCCAAGAACCTCACGAGTAGAAGCAGATTTTGGATTTTTAATAGCAAACTCAACAAATGGATTGGTAATAAGGGCTGAGCTTGCCGCACGATCATCAGAAGTATAGTTTGCGCCTTGCAAACCACTTAAAGAAATATTATCAATATCAATATCACATTTGCCAATACCATTCACCCCACCACAACCTAATTGCAGCTTTTTAATATTGGCGTTGATTTCCATTTCAGCTTCTAGGCCCAATTTATAAAATCCCAGATTCGTCTGGTCTACATTTTGTCCTTTAGCATCAATAACGTTATAACCCGCGTTATATTCCATAGACAATAATGCTTGACCACTTACATCAGATAATGAATCATCATCCATAGCAACCATTGCATGACTTAAACTTGGTATTGCAATAGATGAAGTAATCAAACTTGCCAATAATAATTTTTTCATAAAATTCTATCCCTATTCTTTTATTTATTCTCAAACAGGTTAACGTGGAGTAATACCTAAATTACTTCTAATACTTCCCCCTGTAATTGCAATATCTGCCATTTTCTGCATTTGATTCGGCATGGTAGACATCGATAATTCGGTTCTGAATACCTGATTCAAAGATTTGGCCGGATTAATATCCACTTTATTATCAAATACCACAGTATCTTTTTGCATCTTGACTTGTGATTCAAGCGCTAGGACACCTTGCAATTTATTCAAATTAATACTTGAAGTTTTCACAACCGTGTTATTCGCATCAACATCTTCGTTAATCAAACTAAAGTAGCTTCCCAAAATATTGGGGTTCAATTTATCTGTGTCTGATAATGCATTAAATTCAAAGTTAGCACGGAAAGATAAGAAGTTATTTTCTGCATTATCATTCATACCGGGAATAATAAACAAATCACCTTTACCATCCAGTTTAAAGGCAATGGAAGTCAGCACATCATCTTTGCGGGCGAAATTATCAACAGGAACGACACTGCCACATTTAACAGAACCACTGGTACAGTTATAGAGCGAACCAGGTAATTGACCAATCGCCATTTCTGCACTTGCAGCGACAAGCAAATCATCGGCGCTAATGTAGATTCCTTGCTCTTCGTAACCAATCACGCCTTTGGCTTTGACAAATGCATCAATATTACGTAAACCGGCATAGTAATTTACTTCTTCATTGTGCAGCCCTTTTTTTCCATCTATTAAAATTAATGATGTAGTACTCGCTGCACCCGTTTTTGTGTCAATTCCATAACCATCGGTAGTTGCCATTACATTGTAGGCAATTCCTTTTTTAGTCCCACCATCCACTTTTGATGTATATTCTGTGCCTGCAAGCGCAATATTCGCATTCAGATTATAAACAGGGATACCAATTCCCCAGCTACTGGTATCATTGGTAATTTCAGCTAAAGAGTTATCCGCAATAAACCGTGCTTTACGTGCAATCGATTGAAAATCCATACTACGTATAGCGATTAATGCAAAGTCATTACCTTTTTCAAGCGATGATAATTGCTGCGTCTGAACTAAATTGCTCACCCCTAAAGTCTTTTTAATTTTATCGTTAATTAAAAAATCTAAACTTTTTGCTTGTATTGCATTAATATAAATGTCACCAAAATCAATATAGGCATTTTTGGTATTTAAATCTGTTTTAGAACTCGAATTACGAACAGTTAAAGGTGATAAATTGGAAAATTCAATGGCATAACTTCCATTACCTGTATGACCAATCTCAAGGGTTGTTGGGGGCTGATTCGTACCTAAAAGTGCATTCCCTTCACGGGTAAAATCGGCAGAAATACCAAAATGCAGCCCGCCTAGCCCTACCGCATCATAACCTGTTAATGTCGCTGTTGAAGTACGGCCAAAATCTGTAATCCCACTTTGATTGGCATTTAAGAAAATTGTGGCATTGGTTACCGCGCCCGATGCCCCCATACGAATTAAATTTCGTTGCTGATTCGGATCACTGCCATAACGCAGGTCAATATTTACCCCTGGATTGGTTGCCTTGGTTCTTGATGAATGTACGGTATCACGACCAGGCAGTGAATTTGCACTGGCGACAGGATCGCTGTCATCTACTCGTCCCAACATTACAACATGATCCGTCACACCATTACGACTCTTTGTAGTCAGAACAATCCCTTCATCCATGTAACTGCTTGATGTTCTTTCTTGATAAGAGTTCAGATACATATAGCCATCACCAGAAAAATTGAAGTTAAAATCTTTCAAAGTGAGCTTTTGCCCGTTTAAACCATGACTGATACTGGCATTTTGCAATTGAAAATTAAGGTGTGCCGTTTCATCTCGATTAAATAATCCTGCTTGCGTTTGAAGAAGTAAACGAAGTGGTGAACTGGTTTTGATATCGAGAGAACCCAAACTTTGTTCAGGAGTCTGACATTTAGTTGCATCAGTACACAGTAACATGAGGTTGTTAACAGCTAATTCAAATGGAGAAATATTGGCTTCTATGCGAATCCCCGCCCCTCGATCAGTTGCCCCCACATCAAAGTCAAGCGTAGAAATAATCGATTGATTATTGACACCTGACAGGGTCACATCTTTCAGCCCCATCTTCATGGTATCAGGACGTAGTAATGAATCGTTGGCATTGCTTTTTGAAGAAGAATCAACCCAATTGACAGCATTTATAGTTGCCTTGGAGATCTCATGTGTAATGCTGATACCATCTTGCCCGGTTACTGAGCCAAGATAATCATCGGAAAGTTGCTCAAATGCATGGCTTTGTTGTGCAATCAAAATGCTTGCCGTAAGTATTTTTAACTTTGTTATTTTTTTCATTCTTATATCCCTATCTGGCTTTATTCAATTAACAGCGCGCAGTTCCTGCACCTGTACAGTTAAAACTGAATATTTTTAAATTGCCTGACATATGCAAATTGCCATGCATATTTAAGCCCATAAAGCCTTTTTCTGTATTTTTATCAAACGTCGGCACATCTAAGCCTGCAACTGTTGTTCCATCAGATTTTTTTTCTGTATAGGTGCTATAAATCATATTATTGGCATACCCTTCAACACCTGCATCACCTGTTTCGACCGCCAAAGTATTAAAACCTAAATTCCTAATTTTCAGTGGCTTATCATCAAAAAAAGAAATTTGTAATGCAGTCTGAGGATTACCATCACGGTTAATAATGGTCGCACCATCTAATGAAAACTGATCAATTTGTAAGGTGCCTTGAATGCCTTTAAAAACCAACCATTTTTTATTACCCGCAGCATCTTTATGATTATTCGGTGCGATCGCTAAACGGCAAAATACATTATCAGTACAACTATAAGTATAAAATGCCTCTGTTGCCTTACCTGTTGCATCAAAAACTGAAATATTTTTTAGAGATAAATCTTTAGCATAGCGATGATTTAACGATAGAGTCCAACTTAAATCTGCACCACCTTGTCCAGATATATCAGTCATCTCATCATTAGCCATACCTACTAACTGTGCATTTGCAATAGGGGTAAAAGCCAACATAGAAATTGAACAAACCAGGTTCAGGATAGAAGTTTTAATACTTGGATACATAGCCTATTCTCCTATAAACCTGTTGTTTTTATTTTTAGGTGCTGAATGAGTACACCATCAATTGCAACTGAGCCTAAATTTGTCGCCTGGCCATTAATATTTTTAAAGACAACACCGGTTGCATCTGCAGTTTTGTTGGCGTTTAACAAATTACCTGTAGCTGACCGTTCTACCGTACCAATACTGATACTACTATGGGTTGCATTTCGACCTTGATAAGTCGTAGTAATATTATTTGCCGTCGTGGTAATTTCAGTACCACAACTATAAACATTACAGGTTGAACCTTTTAAATAATCAGAAAGTTTCGTGTAGGTCACTCCATCTTTATCGATCATCGCAATATTCTGATTATTTTTATCTTTCAATACAGTTGTTGAGTCTGTATCACTGTAATAGGTATAAATTTGTGAATATATTTCTGGCACATTTGGAATACGGGTAATTTCTAAAATAATATTGTTACCTTCAGAACCTAAAATAAAAGGCTGATACATATTCCCCAATACCAAGTTAATATTGGGACTATATAAATACATCCCTTCCACATCATTAAATATAGGAGCTAATGAGCGGTCAATCGCTGGAGTGACGGCGGTACCATCATATAGATCAGGAGTGCTGTCCGGGCCTTTTTTTGCAGCAGTACTCATTCTAATTCCACGAGCATCCAGGTCAGCATCCGTTGCTTTTAGCGTGGATGGATCATCATGAGTATTTAGACGTAAAATTGCAGCCATGCCTAAAGTTTGATTGTAATTGGCATTGCTCGTTGCTGGTAATGTTTGGAATAATCGAACTTGTGACCCATTTAAATTCAAGCCATTGGCAATAAACTGGGTTCTCAAACGATAATCTTTATCTAGTCCAGAAGTGGGTGCTCCAGTTAACGGATCCACCATATTACTTGAATTTAATTGGCGTGAAAAAATATCGCTCCAGAAGCCTAATTTAAAAGTATCACTGGTATCTGTTCCTTTTAGCTTTAAAGGTGCCTCCAATGCAATATAACCGACATTGGCCTTATTGCCTTTTGCAAACTGAATCGTATCCACATTACCTGCACGAATCAGCCATGGATTTGCTGCTGTTCCCCAATTAAAACCTTGATTACTGTACCGGGTACTCAAGGACCCATCACTTTTAGAGAGGGCCAGGCCATAAATAAAAACGTCTGCTTTGGTTCTTAGACTTCCCACTGTAGCTTGAGCTGCTGCTAATTTTGCCAATCGAATGGCTTCAGCTTCAACCTCAGCAAGTGCAGTATTACTTGCTGTAGTGGCTACGCTTTTCGCATATTCAGCGGCTTGTTGATTAAGTACTGCTTGGGTTTTAGCTTCCAGTTGATTCGCAACAGTGGTGTCGATCGTATTTTGCCTGGTTACACTTTGTGAATAGGTAGTTGTAGGTATACTTTCAGTTGAACGATTGCCATAAAGCAATTCAATCATTTCTAATGTATTTTTTGTAGCATATTGTTGGGATTTGTCTTTTAACCATAATGTCGATTCGGCAGACCCCGGTTCAGTTGTACCATCATCTTTTACACTTAATGGCCACAAATTCCCATCATAATAATCATCATAACGTTGTTGATAATATTGCTTCATCAAAGGAGAGTCGACATAACTTTGTACCACATTCCCCCGATATTCTGCTGTATAGTTATTCTTTACAGTTGTGTTAACAGTCGTATAATTATTTGTTCTATAAGTATTATAAGCAGATTGATAAGTATTTTCGTAAACACCGTTATAATTAGCAGCCTTCCCGCTTAAGTAAGCATCCGTATAAGCTTTATTATAAATTTTAGTATAAGCACGCTGACCAAGCAGCTCATAATTTTCACCGGTCGGAATAATTCGGATAAAGCCCGTGTCATACTGTCCCGGATCGACAATTCCTTTGCCATAACTTGAAGCTTGTGAGATTTCGTTTGGACCTTGAAAGACCATCTTAAAATTTTCAAGGGCTAAAGCAACGCCTTCACCTGTAGTTTCAGAAAGATGATCATCTGACAAAGATTCAAGCGCATAAACTGATGGGCTAAGTAAAGCTGCGAGCATGCTCGCCAAACAAGATTTTTTAAATCTTGTATTATTCCAACTCTGAGTCATCACGACCTTCCTTTTTATCAGATGCTCCGCATCATTATTTTTTAATTCGTCCTATGCTTGGTATGTCGAATTTTTATTTATTTGTCATGACGACAATGTTCTGACCAAGTCTGTTCAACTTTTTATTATGCTGAATATTATTGCAATTGCAAAAAAAACTGGGCGAATGAACACAGTTTCCGATGAATGAAGCAAGCAAAAAATAAGCGGACCAAAATGATCCGCTTATTCAATTATTTGTAATATTTATGCTTTTGGCAAAGTCACACCAGTTTGTCCTTGATACTTACCACCCCGGTCTTTATATGAAGTTTCACATACTTCATCAGATTCAAAGAACAACATTTGCGCAACGCCTTCACCTGCATAAATACGTGCTGGCAAGTTGGTGGTATTTGAAAATTCCAGTGTCACATGTCCTTCCCACTCTGGTTCAAGTGGAGTGACATTCACAATAATACCGCAGCGTGCATAAGTCGATTTACCAAGACATACAGTCAAAACATTACGCGGAATACGGAAATACTCTACAGTACGAGCCAAAGCAAATGAATTGGGCGGAATAATACAGACATCGGATTCAATGTCGATAAAGCTTTTATCATCAAAGTTTTTTGGATCGACAATTGCTGAATGAACATTGGTAAATACTTTAAATTCGCGTGCACAACGAACATCATAACCATAGCTTGAAACACCATAAGAAATGAGTTTTTCACCAGTTTCATCATAACGTACCTGGTTTTCCGCATACGGTTCAATCATGCCGTGTTTTTCGCTCATTTCGCGAATCCAACGATCAGACTTAATTGCCATTATTTCAATCCAAAAATAGTTAATTCGATTATTGCGCTGTACTTTAACTGAAATTGGCTACAATGAAAATAATGATCAGGCGATGAGGTGTTTTTTTACAAAATGTATATTTTCATCGCCGTAATTTCAAGACTTAAAAGTTTAAAGACTCAAAATAGCAGAATAACTTAATGGAATTGAAAAACTGATTAAGATGATAGAAGCAGTCTTTTGCAAATTGGATTGATTTAACCAGCGTACTTTATTAGAAGCCAGAATTGATCCAATAAATGTCCAGAACAAGGCAATCGGGACAATGAGAACCAGAAACATTGCAATATGCGCAGCATAATTATTCACACTGAGCCATGCCGTACTTGGAAAAACAGCCGAAGCAAATAGTAAGGCTTTAGGATTGAGTAAAGTTGCACAGAACAATTCGCGGGCACGGATGGTCGGCAGATTAAAACTTGCTTCAATATCGGCAGTTTTCCAAAGTTTAATGGCGAGGAAAATAATATAGAATGCACTCAGTAGCTTTAACAAGGTCGGAAGCATGGGAAATTTAGCTGAAACGCTACCAATGATCATGCCCCAAAGCGTAATTGCAATTAAATAACCAATCGCTTCAGCAGGAATCAATCGTAATGATTTACGTACACCGACCTGAATGCCGGAAGATGCAAGCAAGGTATTTGTTGGACCAGGCGTCAATAAAATGCTAATGACTAAACCAATGAATAACCATGAAATCATATGCGATCTCTCTATAGAGTGCACGAAGAGTAAATCAGTTTATTGTACTTGGCAAATCAGAAATTTTACATCTTTTAAAATTGCCCAATCTGTTTTATTAATTTATTAAATTTCAATAAATTAAAGTTATTTTTGTAGTTTAACTCCTGAGTCATTTGTTAAAAAAAATTTCAACAAATACTATTTTAAGGTTGATCATTTATATTTATCTGGCTTGATCTGTCTCTGAGGGATCGATTCAGGCACAATACATCATCATTTAAGCGGCCTATTTTTATGGCAAAACAGTTCTTTCAGTCCTGGCTTCCCTCACCGCAAAAAGTTGCAGGGATGAAAGTAATGAAAATTTTTGGTGAGCGTACCTTAAATCCTTTACTTTGGTATGTGAACAGAAAGTCCATTTCAAAAGCTGTTTTTATTGGCACGTTTTGGGGCATGCTACCTTTACCATTTCACAGTATTTTGATTGTATTGACGGTATTGCTATTTGAAGTCAATTTACCTGTGAGCTTATGTCTTGCCTGGCTGACCAATCCTTTTACCCTGGTTCCAATTCTGTATCTGGGGTTCTGGTTAGGCAGCAAAATTTTCCAGGTCAATATGATTGATCAGGATATGATGCTGGGGGTGTTGCATCAGATCAGCCACGCTATCACCCACTTTGGGCATGGACACATCGACTTGAGTCTGGCGAAAATTTTATTATTCGGGTTGGTACTAGAGGCTTTCATCTTTGCAATTGTATTCTTCGTGATTACCCGATTATTGTGGCGATGGAATATTATTCAGCACCATAAACGGCGCCGATATTTTCAATAATCATTGCATCTTTTAACTATATTTCACTATTTAGCCTATTCATATTCGCTTTAACAATAAAATAAACTTCTGTCTAATTGTTGATCCCCCGATTTATTTCCTCCCATCAAGAGAAAATTAAAGGAATTAAAGCCCAAACAACATTGGGCTTTTCGAAAATATTGCTTTAATCAGACAGTAAATTTAAAAAATTCTATTGTGTGGTTTTTCTACTTTCGGCAATTGATCGGCAATTTTTTGCGCAATCGCCATATAACTTTCAGCTGCATCATCCCCCACGAGTACAGAAGGTTTACCAGCATCGGCATTTTCACGGATTTGCACATTGAGCGGTAAACGCCCGAGTAAGGGAATATGGTATTGTTCAGCCAATTTGTCACCTCCACCTGTACCAAAAATCTGTTCCTCATAACCACAATTAGAGCAGATATGGGTCGACATATTTTCCACTACACCAATTACCGGAATCTGGACCTTATTAAACAGTTCAATGCCTTTGGTTGCATCCAGTAAGGCAACATTTTGCGGGGTGGTGACAATCACTGCCCCGGTCACCGGAATACGCTGCGCCAAAGTTAATTGAATATCCCCTGTCCCTGGTGGCATATCAATCATCAATACATCTAGGTCTGGCCACAAAGTCTGATTAAATAATTGCATTAAAGCGCCAGTCGCTTTGGGACCACGCCAGGCAACCGGGGTATTGTTATCTCCGGTTAGATGTCCAATCGAGAGTACTGCCATACCGTAGGCATCCAGCGGAACAAAGTTTTCTGCTTCAATCATGGGCGTACGTCCGGCATTGCCCAGCATGGTTGGAATACTCGGCCCATAGATATCTGCATCCAGAACACCGACTTTTAAGCCAAGTTTCTGTAAAGCCAATGCAAGATTGACGGTGGTGGTCGATTTGCCCACTCCCCCTTTACCTGATGAAACCAGGATCACATTTTGAATGCGTGGATGCTTGGGCACATCTCTTTGCTGCGGTGCCGGTTTCTGGATTGGTGGGTTATTCGGATCTTCTGCAGCTTTGCTTTCAGCTGGAGCAGTTTGTCCGGCAGCATCTACCACAGGGGGAAGTTTTTGCGCTGAAGCTGCCGTTGAAGCCTGTGCATCACTTGCACAGCTATGCCCCTGTTTGCCATGCTCAGGATTAGAACAGCTTTCATCCTGTTTATGCTTTTGTTGAATAACATGCATATTCAGTTCCCGGATGCCGCATTTTTCCAGTGCATCGGCCAAATCATCATGAATTTGTTGTAAATGATCAGCTTCTTCAGGATAAGTATGAAGAGTGATTTGTAATACCTGACCTTCTACATTGACCTGAGTAATCCGGTCTTTCAGGGCATGCTTGGAATTGGGCAAGATATAGCCCTGTAACACATTCTGGATTTCTTCCTCCTTCACCTCTTGCGCGGGTGAAAACACAGATTTAAGCGAAGAAAGCCACGACATAAGTTTACTCCAAGTACGGACATACAGCTGAATAGTATAGTTTAGCTTTAAATGCCTCGAAGGTTAAGCATAGTTCTCTATAGCTTGATGAATGTATGAATAAATCCAAATGAATCGATAGCTTGGACTATTCCATATTGTATTTTTATTTATGTCTTCAAAACCCTTGTTTAAGTCGTTTACCTAGTAAGCATATAGGGCGGTAAAACAGCTTCAGGTCAGATTAATTTATCCAGCATCCAGCCTTATTTCTGTTAATAATTCTGCTACAGACATGCTGCTATTTTGTTCTTTATATTGATAAATTGTTTTGATTGTCATTTTATTTTGGGGATAACATGTTACTTAAATATATAATTCCAGTGATTTTTTTGTCAGTAGTGTCATTTAATCACGCAGCGAATGAGACATCATCCATCCACACGCCTTCTGGTCAGTCCATCAGTTTGGGAGATTCTTATTCCGACATGCAAAACCGTATGTCTTTATCCCCCAACTCCATGAGCACACATGAAATCAAAGAAGGAAAAAACCATTATCTAGCCATGGACTATACCTATACAGTTGAAAATATGCTTTACACCATTACCATCGTGAACGATCGGGTGAAAAAAATTGAATGGCTGAATACCGATCAGGATATTAATAAAGATCAAATTACAAAAGAATGATGCAAAATCATTCATAGAAATGGCGACACTGGATAGTCCTTAGCGGTAAAATAACTTTAAAAACAAGCAAATCCAAGTCGCATCATTTTTTAATTTGTACAGGTCTTGGTGGCTATATTCTTTAGCTCTTCCAATTGACTACAGGTATAGGTGTTAAGTTCATCACATCTAATCGCAGCGGCATGTTGCAGTCCTGAACGGGATTTAAATTGCAGCGGCATACTCAGCAAACCGCTGCAATACAAGATAAAGTGTTTATCTCCAAAGATAATCTGCGTTTAAAGAATCATGACCACGACAGCGCACGATGACCTTTATTTAACCGGAATCATCAAGTGCTGATAAGGCGTTCCGGGCCACATGACATAAGGTACGGCAGTATCTGGCTGGGCATTTTGGGGATACATGTTATAAAAACCAGATTCGGCACCGACAATCATGACGTGTGGGCCGGTCTTGATCCAATGGTTACCTTTGGTGGGTTTTTGGGCATATGGGTCGGTATTACTGGCATCGGTTCCACCCGCCAACATATACATAAAGCCGATTTTACCTACATTTGGCGGTTTGTGTCCCATCCAGGCTTCTGCCCATTTCAGCGCATCCTTGTCCATGCACATTGGATCTGGACCGGGGGTAGTCGGATTATCAGGCATACAGGTAAAACCATTATTGCCTTTGCGCAAAGTGCGCATCTTGCCATCTTTGCCTATAACCACAATGGTGGCTGCTGCACTGACTTTTTTCGGTGCTGCGCTCATGGCGCTGGCGATAGCCTTCTGGTCAGCTGCGGAGGTACTGCCCGGTTTGCCACCTGTGGTCTCCGCTGCAAGTATGGCCAGTGTGGATAGAACTATCCATCCGCTCATCATTAATATTTTAGCGATGTTCATGGTCTTTTTCTCCAAATAGGAGGTTATGTTTGGACCCCTCACTCAAGTTATAAGATCCAATATTCGCCTTATAACAAAAATAGCTAAAATGGAGAAAAGCATCATTATTGTTTTATGGATTATTTTTAACCACATTTAATTATTCCATCAATATGATGTACCGCAATGCACAGATTTCATAACAAATGAAATCACTAGGACACAATAATTTACCAATATAGAAACCATGCCACTCACGGTATCCTGAACATAAAACGATCTTATTTGGACTGTCCCCAATATTGTGGAAAAATATTGTCTATTCTCTTTTTGAATAGGGAAAGAACATGATAAGTGATCATCACTTCAGATGTAGTGACAGCTTAAATTTTTCATTAAAAACGCAGCTTCAGCTGCTTTAACCTGTGCTAAAAATTATAGAAGGCTTTAATTTTGCAGCTTCTAATCAGGCAACTGATAAAAATTCTCGAACAAGAGTTTTCTAATAAAAGTTTTTTAATATTTGATTTGGTTTTTTAAATATGGTTCTTTTCAACATGTTTTGAGTTGCCCCATCTAAGCAAGCGGCCACAACTTGAAGGAATTGCCAGCTCCTGCCCACATCTCAAGCACGAAATGCGGCTTCTATTACAGAAATGTCAATTTTTTTCATGGTCATCATGGCATCAAATGCACGTTTGGCAGCCGCACGGTCAGGACTGGTATAAGCTTTCGTTAGGACGATTGGGGTAATCTGCCAAGAGATTCCCCCTTTATCTTTACACCAACCACATTCGCTTTCCTGACCACCATTTCCGACAATCGCATTCCAGTAGCGATCCGTTTCATCCTGATCCTCGGTCGCCACCTGAAATGAGAACGCTTCGTTGTGTTTAAATGCTGATCCGCCATTCAGTCCGATGCAGGCAACGCCTAGCACGGTAAACTCCACAGTTAAAATATCCCCTGCTTTCCCTGATGGATAATTTCCAGGTGCACAATGTACTGCACCGATCGATGAATCTGGAAAGGTCTTGGCATAAAATCTTGCAGCACCTTCAGCGTCATTATCGTACCAAAGGCATATGCTATTCTTTGCAATATTCATCATTTCACCTCTTTATAGAGACTAAGATTGATGTGATTCGTCATCACTGTCCAATATTTCCAATACCCGTCTAAATATTCTATTCAACACTTTTTCTATATTTAAGCAAAAAATGGAATAGGCCTATTTCATAATTGTATTTTTATTAATCTAAACGTATTTTTTAGTGAGCAAAACTACTGGTTTTTCATAGGATTTAATGAATGATGATAAAAAATTATGAGATAGGTTTGTGGTATTCCTCTATCACTAAAATATTTTCATTTTGATAATTAACGATAATTCATGGGAGTCTGAGAGACGATCATTTTTAGGGGGATTACCGATAATTAAATGATTACTACTTTCATTCAATGCTGATTTAGAGTTAAACATAATTTTCACAATATTTTTGGCGTCTAAATCCCTATTTTTATTCATGAAAACCGTATTAGACTTAAGTAGCAAAAGATAGAAGATATTCGTCAGGAATTGATTAATGTGGGCTTTTTGATAGTTTTTTTTGATGCTGCCATGGTTAGAAAAATAGCTAAAGTTGCTGAATTTGAACGATGGTTGATGATTTAAAAATAAACGATTTATCAAAAGAAATAAAAAACGAGCCTCTGTACTCCTCCGGAGTTCCTTCATATTCACCTAAAGGATAAATTAGCTTTATATCCATGACTGAAGCACACGTTCATCCATACTCAAAGACACAATATAGCCCAGCAAAATGGTACATTCTCAGCTCACCCCGATCGAGATAATAAAGGTTAGACAGGATATTCTTGACCTTTTGTACAATATTGTGCCGAATGCCCTAAGCTTTTAGTAAAGTCAAAAACCGCGTTGTGCAGGGTCAAGTACCCATTTAAGGAAAATACATTTTCCTCAGCAAACTCCTCTTTAGGTTTGATACATTATGGCTTTTCACATCAATGCCTTATTCCTCATCTTTGATTTATTGACTAAGAGAAGTTCACCTCTTCAGCAACGCTCATAAAGTAATGGAGGCACCATAGTTTTATATAACCGACTCGCCGAGTAATAAAAAATCTTACACCTAACACCTAAAAAAATATGCCCACCTTAAATATAAGTATTTTAGTAGGAATTACTACTTTAATTATAATTGTAAATACAAAAATTAAAATAAAACAACACATCCAAAATATGAGTAATTTAGTAGGAATTATTCCTAAAAAACAATGAAAAA
>WARP01002311.1_pt1 | contig 33741 bp, 24 predicted proteins | sample 4769151 | NCBI WGS metagenome assembly WARP01 (sample SAMN08893023, study PRJNA449175) | gut metagenome | isolation source: rumen sample fed with dry roughage | host: cow | place: India: Nagpur | collected 2016
AAGAAAAAGCCCATCTGCCGTGCGGCAGATACAGCAAAAAAGTAAAGACCGCTATTGAGTAAACTCAAGCGGTCTTCCTTTTTTTGCTTTGCCCTAACGGGCTGGGCTTTTTCTTCTTTGGCGGTGAGGGGGGGATTCGAACCCCCGGAACCCTTACGAGTTCGGCAGTTTAGCAAACTGCTGGTTTCAGCCACTCACCCACCTCACCAAAACCCTGCGGGTTAGCGCAGGGAGTGCAAAGATACAAATTCTTTTTAATCTGCAAATACTACTTTTGCGGTTTTGCTATGTTCTCGCGCATTTCGGTGTCGGCCTGGATGTTGCGGAACTTGTAGTAGTCCATTATACCCATGTTGCCAGAGCGGAATGCTTCTGCCATGGCCATAGGTATCTGCGCTTCGGCTTCAATAACTTTGGCGCGGGCTTCTTGTGCTTTGGCTTTCATCTCTTGTTCCAGAGCTACTGCCATTGCGCGTTTTTCCTCTGCTCGTGCCTGTGCGATGTTTTTGTCGGCGTTTGCTTGGTCCATTTGAAGAACGGCGCCTATGTTGCGTCCGATGTCTATGTCGGCTATGTCAATGGAGAGGATTTCGAATGCAGTTCCGGCATCCAGTCCTTTTCCCAGCACTACTTTGGAGATTGAGTCAGGGTTTTCCAGTACGGATTTGTGGGATTCTGCCGAACCGATGCTGGATACGATTCCTTCACCTACACGTGCTAGGACGGTCTCTTCTCCGGCTCCTCCAACCAACTGCTTGATGCTGGCGCGAACGGTCACACGGGCTTTGGCTATCAGCTGGATACCGTCTTTTGCTACTGCGGTAACAGGAGGGGTGTTAATCACTTTTGGGTTTACAGACATTTGTACGGCTTCAAATACGTCACGGCCTGCCAGGTCAATTGCCGCAGCCATCTTAAAGTTGAGGTCGATGTTGGCTTTGTCTGCAGAGATCAGGGCGTTAACAACTTTTGGGACATTACCTTTTGCAAGGTAGTGGGCTTCCAGTTCGTTTGCGTCTAACTTTAACCCGGCTTTTGTTCCCGTAATCATTGCCATTACAATTGTTCCGGGAGGAACTTTTCTCCAACGCATTAAAACCAGTTGCAACAGCGACATTTTTACTCCCGAGATGAGAGCCTGGAACCATAGTGTAACCGGGAAGAACCACAACAGTATTGTGAGCCCTACCAACGATATACCTATCCACACCAGAAATACGGTAATACTTTCCATAATTTTTCTTGATTAAAAGGTTATTGATATTTTTTAACTATTATTTTGCTTCCTTCGGTATTGACAATCTCAACCGGAGTGCCATTGTCGATTATCCCCGATTGTGACCAAACCTCGGCATCTGTTCCATCGAAACGTACTTTTCCTGATGGTGCAAGCCTGCTTATGGTTATCCCTTTTATGCCGGGAACAAGACCCTTCTCGGCCGGGGTAGAGTCGGCCTTGGATGTGATATTCTCGGAAAGGGCTATTTTTTTCCAGGTGTTTGACCTTAGCAGCAACCATGTGAAATAGCTGAGAGACAGAATAACGGCTGCCAGGACAATAAGTCCTGTGGTCTGTCCGAACTCTGTGAAAGAGAGTATTACTCCGCCGATTATTGAGAGAAGTCCGAGGATTCCGGGAAGACCGAATCCTGGTGTAATCAGTAATTCTATTGCCAGCAAGACAATGCCGATTAACACAAGCGTAATGATCAGTGCCATTTTCTTAAAATATTTTAAAAACTGTTTAGTTCTTTGGAATCTCTTCTACGGTAACTTTTTCGGCTCCTATGCTTAGCAGAATATTCAGAATCTGTTCGGCCTCTTGTTTGGTATTGTATGGACCGATTATATAAATGTCCCTCCCCTCTGTTACCCTTTTTGCAATATCCTTATCGGTGTTGTTGCGGATTAGCTCCAGAACCGGTTGCGGGATTCCTGCAGGGTAACCCTCTGCTTTAACCTGGTAGGTTGCAGAGGCCTCCAGGGTTTGCTCCATTTTACGGGCATTATTGATGCTGAGGCTCTTTCCGTCCATAAAAGCAGTGACAATTGCCGACGGGAAGCCAGACCTCCTGGCAACGGCAAGTGCTTTAGATGCCTCTTCGTAATTATAGAACTGGCCTGCATAGTAAATATACCTGCCGGCGTTGTTCCTGTTCTCGAAAATTGGTCTAAGACCTTTGAATGCGCTAAGGTCTTTGTTTTGGGAGACTACGGCAAAGAGTTGGATCCGGTAGACAAGCCCATCGGGGAAACCCTGGTCTTCGGCCATTTCGGATTCGTCGGCAACTCCAAAAGTATAGTCGAAAAGCGTTATCGGAGCAAGCAGGGTTATGGAAGGAAAAGATCTCTTTTCCATTTTAGTTGTTCTCAAAGGGATAGTCTCTTCATTTACGGAATCGGAGACAATGGTATCTTCCGTAAACTGGTCCCTTCGGGGAATGAGGGTTCCTTTGCTCAAAAAATCCATCTCCCTTTTTTGCACAACCTCGTTGGCGCTTCGCAACAGTGACTGCATATCCAGCATGGAAAGCTCTGCCTGCATTATTTTCCTTTCCAGCAAAATCCTGTCATCTTCATTTTGCAAGGTAGTGTAGAGGTTGCGATATGAGGCAATGTTTTTGGCCAGGGAATCAATATCTTTTTGGATCTTTCGTACCTCCAGTATCATTTTTGTGTACTCTTCGGTTTCGGGAGAGGTCATCACATCCCTGGTCTCTTTTTCCCTCCCGGGGGCAGAGATTATTTTAAGCAAAGCAAGTTCAACGGCCTCCTCAATGGATGAGACTGCCCGTTTCACAGGATTGGTCTCAAATTCCAGCACGTACAGGGTAAGGGAGTCGGCAGAGAGATTTTCCCTGTTGGAGGCAAAAAAAGTGTACATTCCATCTGTACTGTGTATCATCAATAAGTCGTCCGCCACCGATGAGTAAGGGAATCCCAGGTTTTGAGGCATCTCCCAGGACTGCATCTTTTCGTCCCAATTGCTCACATAGAGATCAAAACCACCCATCCCAAAATGGCCGTCCGACGAAAAATACAACCTTTTGCCATCGGGACTGATAACCGGGAACAGCTCATCTCCCTCCGAATTTACAGGACCCTCCAAAGGTTCGGGAGAAGACCATACTTCTCCGTCGACCTGACTTATGTGGTATATATCCCAATTGCCCTCCTTATTGAACTTTGAGAAATAGATTACCTCAGCACCCTCCCTTATGATTGCACTGTTTTTTGAGAAGAGACGGTTAGGGTAATTGGAAACGGAGTCAGGAATGGTTGCCCAATATAAAGAATCGGGGTAATACAGGAAAAAATCCCTTGCGTGCAAAGGCTGTTTTCCCTTTGTAGTCGGGCGAGTTGCATACTGTAGCATATTGATGCCGTTTTCACTCTCGGTAATCAAAGAATTGATCCGGATCCTGAGCAGGGAGTCAATGCTTTCGCCAAGGATCTCTTTGTATAACAATATGGCCTCGTTGAACTGGTACCCCTTCCTGAGTTTTTCTGCATGTTGCAGTTTTGAACTTTCGTCTGTTGTCTGCCCCGCCGCAATTAAACCCACAAAAACAAAAAACACAGGCAAGATTAAAGACTTTTTCATACAATGGTCAATATATAGTCTAACAAAAGTACGAATTTCTTTATATTTTGGGAAAAAATACTACTTTTGTGCTCTAATTTTCGTTGAATTATATAATTTAAACAAAAAATATTCCATGCAAAGTAAAGGCGCCATAAGATTAGTGGCATTGTTGATCGCGTTAGCCTGTATATACCAACTATCGTTTACGTGGGCTACAAAACATCAGGAGGGTAAGGCAAAGGTTTATGCCGAGAGTGCTGTATTGGCCGAGCAATCACTTCCTTCGTTCAATTTGGTATCGGACCTGGACAAGGCCTTTTATCTTGATTCTGTACGCAGGGTAAAGGAGAGGTTTTATATCGATTCCATCACTGCCGAGAAAGTTTTCCTAGGATTCACCTACAAAGAGATAAAAGAGAGGGAGATAAACCTCGGACTTGACCTCAAGGGAGGTATGAACGTAATGCTCGAAGTGAGTGTGCCCGAGTTGGTTACATCACTGGCAGGAGGTAATAGCACCAATCCTCTTTTTGTGCAGGTACTGAATGTTGCAAAAGGCAACCTTTCTCCCTCAAGGACAGATTTTATCGATCTCTTCGGTGAGGCATGGGAGCAAACAGCCCCAGGGCAGAGGATGTCACAGATATTCGGAACATACGAAATGCGTGACAGGATCAAGCCCGAAACATCCAATGCCGATGTGCTCAAGGTGATCCGCGAGGAGTCAGAAAGTGCGATATCAAACTCATTCAACGTACTGCGTAACCGTATCCGTCGTTTCGGAGTTACCCAGCCAAATATCCAGAAAATCGGAAGTACCGGAAGGATCCTGGTTGAGCTTCCCGGAGTAAAGGAGCCTGCCCGTGTGCGCAAGCTGCTGCAGGGGACTGCTTCCCTTGAATTTTGGGAAACATACGAAAACCAAGAGGTATATCCTTACCTGGTAGAGGTAAACGCTGCTGTAAGGGATATGGAAAAAGCCCTCAAGGAGAGTGATGCCACCTTGGCAGCCGAACAGGAAAGTGCCGTTAACGAAGTTGCCGATACAACATCAGCTTCCGAAGCCGAATCTTTGCTTAGCGAAATCCGCCAGGAAGACTCATTGTCGGCAGCAGATGCCGCTTTGGCAGAGGAAAACCCTTTCTTCTTTTCACTAAACCCAAGTGTTGCCCAAGGCCAGCTGATGCCCGGACCTGTTGTAGGCCGTGCACACTACCGCGATACGGCAAGAATTGGTACTTGGTTAAGGACTAACCAGATTTCTTCATTGCTTCCTTCGGACCTCAAACTTATGTGGGGAGTGAAACCTATTGACGATGCCGGTGTCTTTTTCGAACTCATTGCAATCAAATCCACCACAAGGGATGGCAAAGCTCCCCTTGACGGAGGTGTGATAACCGATGCAGGGAAAACCTTTGGTCCAACCACCGGTATGCCAGAGGTAGACATGGTAATGAACGCCGAGGGTGCAAGGATATGGGCAACCATGACAGCAAACAACATTGGCCGTTCGATTGCAATTGTACTTGACGGAATGGTTTACTCCTATCCAAGGGTTAACTCCGAGATTACCGGAGGACGTTCTCAAATTTCGGGTCAGTTTACCGTTACCGAGGCAGATGACCTTGCCAACGTGCTCAAATCGGGTAAACTTCCCGCTCCTGCAAGGATTATCCAGGAGGCAGTGGTTGGGCCAAGCCTTGGAAGTGAATCCATCAACGCAGGTCTGGTCTCTTTTGCAATAGCATTCCTGCTGGTACTCGCATATATGATATTCTTCTACAGCGGTGCCGGTATGGTTGCCAACGTAGCCCTCATAACCAACGTACTTTTCCTTTTGGGAGCCCTGGTTTCATTTGGAGCAGTCCTTACACTGCCCGGTATTGCCGGTATTGTGCTTACCCTTGGTATGGCTGTGGATGCCAACGTCATAATCTATGAACGTATCAAGGAGGAGATGCGGGCAGGCAAAGCCTTGCGGCTTGCTGTGTCGGATGGTTACAAGAATGCCTACTCTGCAATTGTGGACGGTAACCTGACCACAATCATAACAGGTATCGTTCTTGCCATTTTTGGTTCGGGTCCTGTTCAGGGATTTGCAACCACCCTCGTAATAGGTATCATAACATCACTTATCACCTCTATCTTTATCACTAGACTGGTATTTGAGTGGAGATTGTCCAAGAACAAGAACATCACCTTCGAGAACAATATCACAAAAAACTTTTTACAAAATACAAAGTTCGACTTTATTGCTGTCCGCAAATACGCCTATATATTCTCAATAGCAATCACAATAATCGGCCTTGGCTTTATCTTTGGAAAAGGGTTCTCTTACGGAGTGGACTTTACCGGAGGCCGCACCTACGTTGTGAGGTTTGACCAGGAGGTAACCGTAGAGAATGTAAGGACAGCTTTGCTGGATGAATTTGGAGAGGCCGTGGAGGTTAAGCAGTTTGGAGGTGGAAGCCAAATGAAGGTTACAACAAAATTCATGATTGACAACAACTCTGAGGAGACAGATGCTTTGGTTGATTCCAAGGTTTACACTGCTCTTAAGGGATTTTTCCTTCATGAACTTACATTGGAAGAGTTCACAGCAACAACCGATAATCCTAACGGAATTGTCAGCTCGGAAAAGGTTGGACCAACCATTGCCGACGACATCAAGAGGGATGCCGTGATTGCAGTGATACTTGCCCTGGCAGCAATATTCATTTACATTGCAGCCCGTTTCCGTAACTGGACATGGGGAACCGGAGGTGTTATAGCACTCGCTCATGATGCCATCTTTACAATGAGTTTCTTTGCAATCTTTACCGGGGTTCTGCCTTTCAGCCTGGATGTCGACCAAACCTTTATTGCGGCCATACTTACCATCATTGGTTATTCTATAAATGACACCGTAGTAATCTTCGACCGTATCCGCGAATACAGGACCATCTATCCTAAACGCGACCTCAAGGAGAATATCAATGATGCCCTAAACAGCACCCTGACTCGTTCGTTCAACACCAGTATGACCACCATGGTTGTTCTGCTTGCGATAGCGATATTCGGTGGAGAGGTTATCAGAGGTTTCTCCGTGGCTTTGATCGTAGGTATCCTCATAGGTACATACTCGTCAATATTCATTGCCTCTCCTGTGGTTTACGACCTGTACCAAAAAAGGGAGGCTAAAAAACAGCTTGCCAAAAGGTAACAGAAAGCATATATAGTTGGAAAAGGGCGTTCAAATCACTTCGGAACGCCCTTTTTTATTATATAATTCTTTGCTTTTTTATCTATTTATTTTCAACTTTGTAGCAAATAACTATAAATAATTATAATATGGAACTTCCATTTGCAGAATCGTACAAAATCAAAATGGTAGAGACTATCCGCAAGAGCACCCGCGAGGAGCGTGAACAGTGGATTAAAGAGGCTCACTACAATCTGTTTAATCTCAAAAGCGACTATGTTTTCATAGATCTTCTCACCGATTCGGGTACCGGAGCAATGAGTGATAAACAATGGTCTGCAATGATGGAGGGCGATGAAAGCTATGCCGGAGCAAGATCTTATTACAATATGAAAGAGAGTATAAAGGATATTACCGGTTTCGAATTCTTTTTGCCGACACACCAGGGGAGGGCTGCCGAGAATGTGCTCTTCTCTTCACTTGTGAAAGAGGGAGACATCCTGCCCGGGAACTCCCATTTTGATACCACCAAAGGCCATATAGAGTTCCGCAAGGCCCATGCTGTTGACTGTACTATTGCAGAGGCAAAAGATACCAACGCCATATTGCCGTTCAAAGGGAACATCGACCTTACCCTTTTGGAAGATGTGCTACGCAAGCATCCCAAAGAGAAGATCCCGTGCATAGTTTTGACAATAACCAACAATACTGCAGGTGGGCAGCCGGTCTCAATGGAAAACATCAAAGGAACCTCTGCACTTGCCAAAAAGTACGGTGTAAAGCTTCTTTTTGATTCGGCCCGTTTTGCCGAGAATGCCTACTTTATCAAAACCAGGGAAGAGGGGTATGCCAATGTGAGCATACCAGATATTTGCAGGGAGATGTTCAGCCATGCCGACTTCATGACAATGTCTTCCAAAAAGGATGCGATTGTCAACATGGGAGGTTTTATCGGATTCCGCAACGAAGAGGATTGGAAGGCATGCCAGATGTTCAACATCATGTACGAAGGTTACATTACCTACGGCGGTATGTCGGGCAGGGATATGAATGCTTTGGCCCAGGGGCTCAGGGAGGGAACACAGTTTGATTACCTTGAGACACGGATAGGGCAGGTAGCCTATCTTGGCAAAAAGCTGGATGAGTACGGCATCCCATATCAAAAACCTGCAGGGGGGCATGCAATATTTGTAGATGCCAAGAAGATCCTTACCAATGTTCCAAAAGAGCAGTTTGTAGCCCAAACACTGGGTATTGAGCTTTACCTTGAAGGAGGGGTCAGAGGTGTCGAGATTGGAGCTTTGCTGGCAGACAGGGATCCCGAAACCCGTGAAAACCGCTATCCTGCACTTGAACTTCTACGCCTTGCAATACCACGAAGGGTATATACCAATGACCACATGGATTATATTGCAGCGGCCCTTAAAAATGTATTTGACAGGAGGGAAACCATAAAAACGGGATACCTTATCAAGAAAGAATTGCCGATTATGAGACATTTTACTGTCGAATTGGAAAAAATAAAGTAATGTTGAGATTCCGAATCCCGCTACTGTAGCGGGATTCGGTTGTTTTTGAGCAAGTTGTGAGCAACTCTTGAGCATTCCATGTGCAAACGGGTTGCTCTTTTTTTTTACTTTTGGCTCACCAACCAAACTCTTTTTTTCGATGAAAAAATTGATTCTTATTGTCGTCTCTGTACTTATCCTCAAAGGCGGCACTTTTTCCCAAGACAGGGACAACATAATCATCCGCGTAGTATATGAAACTCTTTCCCGGAAATACTCAGACAGTAAAGGCAGGGCTTCGGACATGCACTACCTGGATATAGGGAACAACTTCTCACGTTATTACAGCGTAGATGCACAAAGATTGCATGAATTCAAAAAGGAGATGATTTCAAGGAAGAGCTCTCCTCAGGAGATCCTGGCCAAAAGCAAAGGATACAAATCAGGTTCACAAGACCTTATAGTAAAACATTACCTTGAACGCAAATTGCTGTGCTACTCCAAGGTGATAATCCAGGATTACATTTATGAAGAGCCGATGGATGGATTAGGCTGGGAATTTTTGGAAGGGAACGATACAATCCTGGGGTATGATTGCAAAAAAGCAAAGGCACAGTTCAGGGGAAGGGAGTGGACTGCATGGTATGCTACCGAAATCCCTTCACCCGATGGACCATGGAAGCTCTCCGGATTACCCGGCCTGATATTAAAAGCCGTAGACTCTACCGGTGATTTTTCCTTTGAAAGCAAATCCATTGAATCGTCCAAAGAGAGTCTTCCAATGGACATTTCCTACCACCTTGCAGAGGGAGAGGTAATCAAAACCGATGGTAAGACGCTCTATTTGGTCAAAAAGAAAAGTATAGAGGACATAAGCGGCTCCATTGCGGCACAGGGGCTGACAATCGTCTCTGTAACAGACGAAAAGGGTGTTCAGGGAGAAATCCCGAAAAGGAAAATGAACAGCATTGAAGAGTACAAATAAAGGTTAGACGTATTAAGGGATTGATAAAAAAACTATTAAGTTTAGTTGTTTTAACTTTTGCTGTGCATTTATTGCCGGGACAGGTGGTGCTGCAAGGATATGTGGTGGGCGCTGCTGACTCTTTGCCTGTATTAAATGTACGTATTACTTTAACTACCACTAATCCGTCCCGTATGGCGGGGTATGGTTTCTCCGGCAACGACGGATCTTTTTCTATCAAAATACAAAATGAGGATTATCCTATGTTGCTGGAGGCTTCTGCATTGGGATACAGAACCCAGACCATGCAATTGGACAGCATGCCGGCAAGTGGGGTGGTAGTAATATTGGAGGAGTCTGCCATACAGTTAAAGGAGGTATCTGTATTGGCGCCAAAGGTTTCACAGAAGGGGGATACGATCAACTATATGGTTTCGGGTTTTGCAAAGGAGGGAGATGCAAACATTGGTGAGGTTCTCAAAAGGCTTCCAGGAATTGAAGTCACTGCTTCGGGTCAAATCAGGTATAATGACAAACCCGTCAACTCCCTTTACATTGACGGCAAGGATCTGTTAAAGGAAAGGTACTCATTGGCAACCAAAAATATAAGGCCCGACTTGGTTTCGATGATACAGGTTTTTGAGAACCACCAACCGGTCAAGGCCCTGAAGAACTTCGAACCTTCGGAAAGTGCAGCAGTCAATTTGAGGCTCGACCCGCAGGTCAAAGCAAAATGGATTGCTTCGGGAGATGCTGCTGCAGGGGTCCCTTTTTTTCAATACGAAGGGTCACTCATGCTGTTTAATTTTTCCCAGGCAATGCAAACGATGAACGTGATAAAGGCAAACAACAGAGGCAAGGATGCTTCGGGAGAGTTGGCAGCCCATAGCCTGGGTTCCCAACGTTATTCCCAGATTCCGATTGGACCAAGGGAGATGCTCTTCAATACCACCGGACTAACTGTCCCTCCTGTTGGCATTGAACGGTCTCTGTTTAATGACGGGGGTTATATTTCAACGGCATCTCTTTTTGGCTTGGGAAAGGAGGGTGAGGTATCGCTCAAGGCAATCTACTCTTATGAAGAGAAAGAACAGACAGAGCAGGAGCATACAAGATACCACACTTTTGGTGGGGATGTTGTAACAATCAGTGAATCTGCCCGGTTTACAGGCAAGGTCCACAAACCTTCACTTGATATGGGCTACAAAGTGAATAGTGCAAACCATTTCATGCAAGCCAGACTTCAGTTTGGGGGAAGGTTCGAAAGGGATGAATCATTGTTGGCTCCCAACAATATACCTGCTACCAGTGCCCAGGCAGATATGATAGATGCCAACTCCATGTTCACATATATAAAGGCAAAGGAGAGGAGCATGCTCAGACTCTTTTCCAACACCGGATTTTCCTCCGACCCACAACACCTTTCCGTTGACCAGTATATTCAAATGATGGATATTGCCACAATCAGCTCAAGGAGTGGTTTTGAATATACATACAGGAGTGGCCGGCTCTCCTTCGCAGGATCGGCCGGGTACAACCTGGATTACCAGGAGCTGGAAAGCAGTTCAAATATTTCGGACGAATGGGAAGAGCGGTTGCACCTTGCTGTAAATGAGCTCTTTTTTTCTCCAAATATCAGTTACGATTCCAGGAAGTTTAAAGCCGGTATTACTCTGCCAGTAGGTATTGTGAACGGATCACTCAGGGCAAACCCCTCCCTCTCTTTAAGGTATAAGTTTTCCCCATTTTGGGAATTGTGGGGAGGATACTCTAGAAGCAATGCCCTTTCGGATATCTTGTCCTTGCACAAACAACATTTTGCAAGCACTTACAGGTTCTTTTTGAGCGGATTGGGCAAAGTTCATAACACTCAAAACGACAACTTTTCGGTAAGGTTTACCTATAACAACCCTTTGAAGCTTTTGAACGTATCTGTTTTTGGTTCCATAGGTACGAGTACCGGCGGAGTTATACCTTCAATTTCCCTTTTTGAAAAGGGCGACGGTAACTACCCTTTTTCCTATGTCTTGAGGGAAGAGGTTCCAATGACCGGGACCCGTTGTTCAAGGAGGGTGCAGTTTAGTGCAACAAAAAGTTTTTTTACCATGCCATTGCTTTTGGACCTGAAACTCTCCATCACAGATGCTGCTTCTTCTTTGATTCAGCAGGGAGAGTACTTCGACACAAGGTACAGGGTTTGGTCAGCAATATTCTCGGCAGATGCAAGCTTTGGGGAAAACACCGATGTTTCTGTCAAATTACCATACAGGATTGATGAAAGGTTGGCAACCAAAGGGGTGTCACCGGGTTATCTCCTTAGTTCTTTTGACCCCTCGGTGAACTTGCAGATCAAATTTATGGGCAAGATGAGGATTGCCGCAAACTCTACCGTGAATATCAATGAAATGAGTGAAGGAGATTACAATGTAACCCCTTTTGCAGATCTTAGAATCAGTTATAAAAACAGTAGGAGGGAGTATTATATCCAAGCTCTCAATGTGTTTGACAACAGGGAATTCCTTACAAAATTAACCGGAGAATTGTCTTATACCGAAAGGCTTTACAAACTAAGACCTTTTTCGGTTATTGCCGGTTTTACCTTTACCCTTTGATCCGTCCCTTCTTTTTGGATTCTCTCTCTTTTTTGCATTCTCCCCCTTTTTTGTGTCGTTTTTCTTTTGCTCGAGAGGCTCTTCCCAAATAAGGGCAAAGTCAAGTTGTTTTTGTTCCAGGTTGGCCTTTACAACTTTTACCTTTACAGGAGTGCCCAGTACGAATCGTTTGCCACTGCTTTTTCCGCGAAGGGACATGGTCTCATCGTCGTAAACAAAATAATCTTCCTTGATCTCCCTAAGGGCAACCAGACCCTCTACTTTTGTGGGATTCAGTTCTACAAAAATGCCCCATTCGGTGATCCCCGAAACATTGCCGTCAAATTCAAGACCGATCTTGTCCTGCATGAACTCGACCATTTTGTATTTTATGCTGGCTCGTTCGGCCTCCGTTGCAAGTTGTTCCCTTTCGCTGGAGTGTTTGCATTTATCTTCGTAGCTCTTTTTATCCAGGGATTTGCCACTGTCTAGATAGTGTGCAAGCATCCTGTGTACCATCATGTCGGGATACCGCCTTATGGGCGAAGTGAAGTGGGTGTAATAATCAAAAGCAAGGCCGTAGTGCCCCATATTATCGGTGGAATAACGAGCCCTTGCCATTGAACGAAGGGCCATTATCTCGATTGCACCCTCTTCGGGTTTTCCTTTGGCCGACTCCAGCAGTGTGTTGATCTCGCCGGAGAGTTCACGGGCATTGTTGGTTGGCTTCATGCTGTAACCCAAGTGGTGGATGAATGTGCGGAAAGCCTCTATCTTGTCCAGGTTGGGCTCTTCGTGGATCCTGTAAACAAAAGTCTTTGGCTTTTTACCGGCATTCTTTGCCCCTATAAGGTATGCTACCTCCCTGTTGGCCAAAAGCATGAACTCCTCGATGAGCCAGTTGGCCTCTTTCGTTACCTTCTGTACAATCTCTACCGGTTTGCCCTCTTTGTCTACGATAACCTTCATCTCAGGTCTTTCGAAACTTATGGATCCTTTGCGGAACCTCTCCTGACGGATGATTGAGGCAAGCTCGTGCAACTTGAGTACCTCATTCAGCAGGGGTCCCTTTTGGTTTTCAATTATATCCTGTGCCTGCTCATAACTAAACCTAAAATCGGATTTGATCACTGTCCGTCCAAACCATCTGTCCTGGACCCTCCCTTTTTGGTCGATTTCAAAAACAGCCGAAAAACAGAGCTTCTCTTCGTTTGGCCTTAGCGAGCAGAGCCTGTTGGAGAGTTTCTCCGGAAGCATGGGCACGGTACGGTCTGCAAGATAAACCGATGTCCCCCTGTCCAGGGCCTCTTTGTCCAAGAGTGTGTCGGGGCGAACATAATGGGTAACATCTGCAATATGGACACCTACTTCCCATATACCCGGCTTAACCTCCCTCAAAGAGAGAGCATCGTCAAAATCCTTTGCATCTTCGGGGTCTATGGTGAGGGTTGTAATATTGCGGAAATCCCTCCTGGATTTGATGTCCGCCGGGGTAATCTCTTCGGATATATCTGCTGCAGCTGCCTCTACCTTTTGGTCAAATTTGTAAGGAAGTCCGAACTCGGTGAGGATGGCGTGCATTTCGGTGTTGTTGTCACCAGGCTTTCCTAGTACGTTAACTATATGCCCAATAGGTTCCTCAGACTTGCGTGGCCATTGGTCAACGATTGCCGCCACCTTGAGGCCGTTGTGCTCTTTAAGCCCGGGTTCGAACGGAATGATTATATCGTGGGGCATGTTTTTGCCCTCTGTAATAACCCACGCTTGTTCTCCGGTGATCTGCAATATTCCTATGAAAGGTTTTTCGGTCCTTTTGATTATCTCAATAACTTCGCCCTCATTCCTTTGGCCGCCTCTTTTGCCAAAAACGGCAACCTTCACCGTATCGCCGTGAAGGGCTCCCCTTAATTTTCGGGCAGGAACAAAAAGATCGTCCTGAGCTCCCTCTATGTCTATAAAAGCATAACCTTCACGTGTCATCAGAACCCTTCCGGTTACTTCCTGGATGCTGCTTTGACCTTTCCGGCCTCTTTTGGCAGGAGTTTTATATTTACCCATATTTTGTCTATTTTTGCGGGAGATTCTAAATGACAAATGTAAGATAAATTATGGATAAGAAAGTACTTTTAATGATTTTGGACGGTTGGGGAGAGGGGCCAAAGAACGAATCCAATGCAATATATGTTCAGGGATCTCCTAACCTGGATTCAATCCGCAAAAAATACCCCAATTCACTTCTTAAAGCAAGCGGGGAGGATGTAGGCCTTCCCGAAGGCCAAATGGGTAATTCGGAAGTGGGACACCTTAATATTGGAGCAGGAAGAGTTGTATATCAAGACCTTGTAAGGATCAATAAAGATTGCCGCAGCAAGACCCTCTTCAATAACAGAGAGATAAGGGAAACATTCAACTATGTAAAGGAGAGTGGTAAGTCCCTGCACTTCATGGGACTTATGAGCAATGGAGGTGTACACAGTTCCATGGAGCACCTTTTTGCCTTTATTGAACTTGCCCATGACAGTGGAATAGAAAAAATATATGTGCATGCCTTCATGGACGGGAGGGATACCGATCCCAAGAGCGGGATTAAATACATAGAGCAACTGGAGAAGGAATTAGCAACAAACAATGGCAAACTAGCATCTATAATTGGCCGTTACTATGCAATGGACAGGGATAAGAGATGGGAGAGGATCAAAGAGGCGTATGACCTTTTGGTGCACGGCAAGGGAGAAAAGTTCACAAGTGGTGTTGAGGCAATGCAGGCCAGCTATGACAGCGGGGTTACCGATGAATTTGTAAAAGCGAAAGTGGCAGTCGACCAAAACGGGAACCCTGTGGCAACCCTCAAAGAGGGAGATGCCGTAATCTTCTTTAATTTCCGTAACGACAGGGCCAGGGAGCTCACTACAGTGCTTACCCAGGAAGACCACGACATTCCCGATATGAAGGTTGTTCCGTTGTACTTTAGCACTCTTACCCCTTACGACGAGAAATTCCGTGGCCTCCATGTGCTTTACGACAAGGAAAACGTTACCAAAACGCTGGGAGAGGTTGTTGCAACAGCCGGAAAGAAACAGTTGAGGATTGCAGAGACCGAAAAGTATGCACACGTTACTTTCTTTTTCTCAGGAGGCAGGGAACAGTTATTCCCGGGGGAGTCAAGGATTCTTGTGAAGTCTCCGGCAGTTGCCACATACGACCTTAAGCCCGAAATGAGTGCACACGAAGTAAAGGACGAGCTTATCAAGGAACTTGAACAACAAAAGCACGACCTTATTGTACTTAACTTTGCCAACGGCGACATGGTTGGCCATACCGGGGACTTTAGCGCAATCAAGAAGGCTATCAAGACCGTTGACCGATGCACTGCAGAGATTGTGGAAATTGCAAGGGAAAATGGATATTCGATAATCATAACTGCCGACCACGGGAATGCCGACAACGCTGTCAATCCCGATGGGTCTCCCAATACAGCCCATTCACTGAATCCTGTCCCTTTTGTTGTCATTGACAAAAATGTGCATGAAGTAAAAGACGGAAAACTTGCCGACATTGCTCCCACAATACTAAAGATCATGGGAATAGAGATACCTGCAGAGATGACCGGAACACCTCTGGTGTAGTCTCCTATAATTATAAAATAATAATGGCATTCGTACATCTGCATGTTCATACCCAATACTCAATCCTGGATGGGGCAGCCAATATAAAAAAACTGTTTGCCAAGGCAAAGGAAGATGAACAAATAGCCCTTGCCATAACCGACCATGGAAACATGTTTGGGGTCAAAGAGTTTTTGGAAACTGCCCAAAAGTTTCCGGAAATCAAGCCTATTGTCGGTTGTGAGGTATATGTGGCAAAAGGATCAAGGCTGGACAAAAGGGGCAGGGAAGACCTTGGTAACTACCACCTGGTTTTGCTTGCCAAAAACCTGACCGGTTACAAGAACCTGGTTAAGCTCACATCTTATGCATTTATAGACGGATTTTACTCCAAACCAAGGATTGACCGTGAATTGCTCGAACAATACAGCGAGGGATTGATATGTTCATCTGCCTGCCTGGGAGGGGAGGTGCCTCAGGCAATCCTTGCCGGCAATATCGAAAAGGCAAAAGAGGCAGCCATGTGGTACAAGAATCTTTTCGGAGATGACTATTACCTTGAGCTGCAGAGGCATGAGACCGACGTCGAGGGTGCAGATGCTTCTACTTTTGAAACTCAGCAACAAGCCAACAAAGCAATATTGGAGATTGCTGCAGAGTTGGGAATCAAATGTATAGCTACAAACGATGTCCATTTTGTGGCTTCGGACGACAGGGAGGCCCACGACCGGCTTATCTGCCTGACCACAAATGCCGATGTAGATGACCCTCAGAGGCTAAGGTACACCAAGCAGGAATACCTCAAAAGTCAGGAGGAGATGGCCCGTATATTTGCCGACCTTCCCGAAATACTCGAAAACACGATTGAGATTGCCAACAAGGTGGAGGTCTATGATATTGAGTCCAAACCAATCATGCCAAACTTCCCCATTCCGCAGAGTTTTTCGGACTCCGACGAATACCTCAGGGAGCTGACATACAAAGGAGCTGCCCAAAGATACGGGGAGCTGACCAATGAGCATACTGAGAGGATTGATTTCGAACTCCGGATAATCAAGAAGATGGGTTATCCCGACTATTTCCTGATTGTCCAGGACTTTATTGCAGCAGCGAGGGATATGGGTGTTTCTGTTGGTCCGGGGAGGGGGTCGGCAGCCGGTTCTGTAGTTGCATACTGCCTCAAGATAACTAATATAGACCCTTTAAAGTACGACCTCCTCTTTGAGCGTTTCCTCAACCCCGACAGGATTTCGATGCCCGATATAGACATTGACTTCGATGACGAGGGGCGCTTCAAGGTTTTGCAATATGTAGAGGAGAAGTACGGTAAGGACCATGTTTCGCATGTGATTACATTTGGTACGATGGCTGCCAAAAGTGCCATCAGGGATATTGCCCGCATACAGAGACTTCCCCTTCCCGAGTCGGACAGGTTGGCAAAACTTGTCCCAAACCGTTTCCCGCCCGACGAAAACGGCAACCAGGTGCCGGTTACCCTGGACAACTGCCTCAGGATGGTTCCTGAGCTTGCAGAGGCATACGAATCGGGCGAGCCTCTTGTGAGGGAGACACTGGAATTTGCAAGGAAGCTGGAAGGGACAGTCCGCAATGTGGGAGTACATGCTTGTGCGATCATCATTGGACGTGATGACCTTAGGGAGTATATTCCTATCACAACCGCAAACGACAAGGATACAGGGGAAAAGATTTGGGTATCACAATACGAGGGTTCCCAGATAGAGAAAGTGGGAATGCTCAAGATGGACTTCCTGGGTCTTAAAACGCTCTCAATAATAAAGGAAACCCTTTCAAATATAAGGAAATCAAGAGGGCTGGAGATTGATATCGAGACGGTTCCTTTGGATGACAAAGCTACATACGAGCTGTTCAGCAGGGGAGATACGGTTGGCACCTTCCAGTTTGAAAGCGACGGTATGAGAAAATGGCTCAGGGAGCTGAAACCTTCGGTATTTGAGGACCTGATAGCCATGAATGCTCTTTACCGGCCGGGACCTATGGATTATATACCCGATTTTGTCAGTCGCAAACATGGACTTAAGAAGATTGAGTACGACCTTCCTGTGATGGAAGAGGTGCTCTCTTCTACATACGGGGTTACGGTATACCAGGAACAGGTGATGCTCCTTTCTCAGAGGATTGCAAACTTTACAAAAGGTGATGCAGATTCTTTGCGTAAAGCCATGGGTAAGAAGAATAAGTCTGTGATGGACAATCTCAAACAGCAATTTATAAAGGGTGGAGAAGAGAATGGTCATCCTGCCGATGTGCTGGAGAAGGTTTGGAAAGATTGGGAGGCGTTTGCCCAATATGCTTTCAACAAATCCCACTCAACCTGTTATGCATGGATTGGTTACCAGACTGCTTACCTGAAGGCCAATTACCCTTCGGAGTACATGGCTGCAACTTTGAGCCGCAACCTCAATGACATTGAGGAGCTGACCAAGCTTATGGACGAGTGCAAAAGGATGAAGATCGAGGTACTCGGCCCCGATGTGAATGAAAGCATAGATACATTTACAGTAAATAAAAAGGGGAATATCCGTTTTGGAATGGGAGGAATCAAAGGTGTAGGGTCGTCAGCTGTCGACAATATTGTCAAGGCAAGGGAGTCTGGCGACGGCCCATTTACCTCTGCTTTCAACTTTATTGAGAGAATCAGCCTCAATGTGGTAAACCGCAAAACCATCGAATCCCTGGTGTATGCCGGGGCTTTTGACGGGTTTGAGGGGGTACGCAGGGAGCAATACCTTGCAATGACCTCCAAGGATGAACTCTTTTTGGATAGTCTTATCAAATATGGGAACAGGTTCCAGAATGATACCCTAAACGGCGGGAACTCCCTCTTTGGAGAGAGCGAAAGCATCAAACTCACCCCACCGGAAATACCCCCTTTGGCAGAGGCCAACCAGAACGAACTGCTCAAGAAAGAGAAGGAGTTGGTAGGCATGTACCTTTCTGCCCACCCTTTGGACCAGTTTGCATTCGAAGTGAAGCATTTCACAACCTGTACCATTTCGGAAGCAGCCGATATGGTTACCAGGGCCTCCAAAGAGGAGGCTCTGCAGGGCAAAGAGCTTATAATTGCAGGTATTGTCACAAACGTTAAGGTTTCATACACCCGTAGCACAGGCAAACCATTTGCAAATTTTGTAATCGAAGATTTCAACGGTTCCATGAACTTTGCCGTATATGGCAGGGATTACGAAGCATTCATGCAATATATGCAGCCCAACCTTCCGTTGATAATAAAATGTTCACTATCACCCAGGTTCGGGTATGGACAGCAAAACAAAGATGATCAAAAGCCGGTTGATTATGAGCTCAAGGTCAAAAGGATCAGGCATCTTGCAAACACTAAGGAGGAGTTTGTAAGGGAGCTTACAATCAATGTTCCTGTAAAAATTGTCAACAAAAAATTCCGTGCCGAGCTGGTAAACCGGCTAAAAGAGAATAAGGGCACGACCAACCTCGTGGTCAAGTTCCTGGATTACGATAAGAAATTCGCGGTAGAGTATGTTTCGGCAAAGTACAGGATATCTCTAAACAATGATCTGCTGGAGTATTTCGAAACCAGTTCGTTAGGATACTCATTTGTCCCAAGCCTGAGCTTTTAGTTCGAGTTCCTGGCCATCGGAGGTAATGAACTTTGCTCCGCTGGCAGGATCTGCAAGATGGCCGATTATGTCCAGTTGCGGGAACTCCTTTGTTAACTCCTCGTGTTTTTCAAGCGGTATGGCAAACAGGAACCTGTAGTCGTCCCCTCCGTTGAGAGCAGCAGTGAGCTGGTCAATCCCAAGCTCCTCGGCAACCATTCCTGCCTGTGCTGCAAGCGGTATCCTGTTCATGAATATCTTGGCTCCCAGGGCATGTCTGTAACATATGTTTTTTACGGCGTGGGAAAGTCCGTCGCCCATGAACTCCCCGTCCGATGGCAGAATCCCGGTTGAGGCGAATAGTCCAAACAGTGATTTATCAATCTCGGGACTCAGGTATGACTGCAATACGAATTTATAGTTATCCAGGCTGGGCTGTATGTTTGCCTGTTCAAAGACCCTCTTCTCACGTTCCAGTATTTGCAGGCCAAGGTAAGCAGCTCCAAGGCTGCCATTAACACATAACAGGTCTCCCGCTTTGCAAGCTGGGCGTTGAACAAAGAGACCCCTGTTTTGTTTTCCTTGGGACAATAAAGAAATTGTAAGCCCGGTCAGGGATGGAACCAGGTCGAGTTTTATTTTGTCAATTTTATGTTCTTTGAAGGCGGCCGTCATTCCCTCCCAAAGGGATTCGGTTTCGGTGTTGGAAAACCTTGAGGAGAGGGCGATAGTTACGGAGATAGAAAAAGGTTCGAAACCGGCAGCATAAAGAGGACCGGTCACTGCCAGGACAGATTTGTAACCAAGATGTTGTAATGGAGTGTAAACCAAGTCAAAATCTATCCCTTCGAGTAGTAATTTGTGGGATGTTCCGGCTATGTTGTCCCCGTAATCTTCATCGATTCCATTACAGGGTGCAATACCCGCCTTTGCATAAAGTTGGCTGATAAGTGATACTTTGCTGAGATTCTCCATCGGATATGATTTGTGTACAAAAATAGTTTAAAAGATTTAACTTTGCGCCACGATGAACGAAAACGAAATTATAATACAAAAAGTAACTGAGTCCGAGTACGAGCACGGGTTTGAGACCTTTCTCGAGCAGGAATTCTTTCCCAAAGGACTCAACGAGGAGATTGTAAAGGGCATCTCCGCAAAGAAAAAAGAACCTGAGTGGATGCTGGAGTTCCGGCTCAAAGCATTCCGTAAATGGCAGACCATGAAGATGCCTGATTGGCCTCATCTAAAGATACCGCCAATTGATTACCAGGATATCATATATTTTGCAGCCCCAAAAAAACAGATTGAGGGAGGTGAGATCGATCCCGAACTTGCCGCTACCTTCGAAAAACTGGGCATTCCTCTCCACGAAAGGAATGTGCTTGCCGGAGTTGCTGTTGATGCTGTTTTTGACTCGGTATCGGTAAAGACAACTTTCCGTGAACAACTGGCCGAAAAGGGAATTATTTTCTGCTCTTTTTCGGAAGCTGTTACAGATTATCCCGACCTTGTAAGGCAATACCTTGCTACCGTTGTTCCTTACGGGGACAACTATTTTGCAGCCCTTAACTCTGCGGTGTTCAGTGACGGCTCGTTTTGCTATATCCCCAAAGGGGTGCGTTGCCCTATGGAGCTTTCGAGTTACTTTAGGATCAACGCAAAAGGTACAGGTCAATTCGAACGTACTCTGATTGTTGCCGAGGAGGGGTCATATGTAAGCTACCTGGAGGGTTGTACAGCCCCTCAAAGAGATGAAAACCAGCTTCATGCCGCAGTTGTAGAGATCGTTGTGATGAAGGACGCCGAGGTCAAATACTCGACAGTTCAAAACTGGTACCCCGGCGATGCCTCAGGTAAAGGGGGTATTTACAACTTTGTTACAAAAAGAGGTATCTGCAAAGGTGAAAACAGCAAGCTTTTTTGGGCACAGGTAGAGACCGGGTCGGCAATAACATGGAAGTACCCGAGCACTATCCTCAGGGGGGATAATTCAATTTCGGAGTTTTATTCCGTTGCCGTTACCAACCACCACCAGCAGGCCGACACAGGGACAAAGATGATCCACATTGGCAAGAATACCAAAAGCAGGATTGTGAGCAAAGGTATCTCGGCAGGTGTGAGTGATAACAGTTACAGGGGTTTGGTCAAGATTCTGCCCAACGCCGACAATGCAAGGAACTATACTCAGTGCGACTCCCTTCTTTTGGGAGACAAGTGCGGAGCACATACTTTCCCTTACATAGAGAATGAGAACAGTTCAGCAATACTTGAGCATGAGGCCACTACTTCCAAAATCAGCGAAGACCAGCTGTTCTATTGCCTTCAAAGGGGGATAGGACCCGAGGATGCAGTAGGGCTGATTGTGAATGGATATGCAAAAGAGGTTATCAATCAGCTGCCTATGGAATTTGCCGTAGAAGCCCAAAAATTGCTTCAGGTAACTCTGGAGGGTAGTGTAGGTTAGTGTCATGGTAGAATTGCTTAGCACAGATAATATTATTTTTTCCATCGGAGGCCAAGGGGTTTCGTTGCTCGAAATCCTCTCTGTAGCCAGCGGTCTAACCTGTGTATACCTTGCCACCAGGGCCAAGGTTGCAAACTTTTGGGTGGGATACCTTTACAATATCCTACTTTTTATGTTGTTTTACCAAAAGGGGCTATACTCCAGCATGCTTGTGCAGCCGGTCTCCTTTGTAATTAACTTTTTTGGGCACTACCGTTGGACTCACCCCAAAAAAGGAGAGGAAAACAGTCGCAACCAGCTTAAGGTTACTCTGATGGGTAACAATCAAAGAGTCTATTTCGTGGTACTGGTATTTGTATTGGCTGCAATCTGGGGTTTTGTACTTACCAGGCTGGATAACCTGTTCCCCTCTGTATTTGGGGAGGCGCAGAGACCGTTCCTGGATGCTTTTGTGACCATAACCATCCTTACAGCGCAATACCTCTCAGCTCAAAAGAAACTGGAGTGCTGGGCGGCTTGGTTCACAGTAAACGTTACAAACATAACACTATATATTTTAGCCGGCATGGCATTCCTGCCCATGGTAAGTGCCGGTTACCTGGTACTGGCTTTCTTTGGATTCACAATGTGGAGAAGGGAGTACCTTAAGAATGATTAATTGTAAAATTTTAAAAAAATGTTAGAAATAAAGGGTTTACACGCCTCTGTGGGCGGAAAGGAGATACTCAAGGGAATTGACATTTCTGTTAAGGAAGGCGAGGTTCATGCAATCATGGGGCCAAATGGATCGGGCAAAAGCACTCTCTCTGCTGTTTTGGCCGGCAGGGATACTTTTGATGTGACGGCAGGCGAGGTCTATTACAAAGGTAAGGCATTGCTTGAGTTGGAACCCGAAGAGAGGGCCCGCCAAGGTCTGTTCCTTGGATTCCAGTACCCTGTGGAGATTCCCGGGGTTAGCAATGTCAATTTCATGAAGACTGCAATCAATGAACAACGTAAGTTCAAAGGACTGCCTCCCATAACTGCTGCCGAATTCCTTAAGCTGATGAGAGAAAAGATGGCTGTAGTTGAGATGGACAGCTCTTTTTCGGGCAGAGGTGTGAATGTTGGGTTCTCCGGCGGAGAGAAAAAACGCAACGAGATTTTCCAGATGGCCATGCTGGATCCTTCCCTTGCCATACTTGACGAGACCGACAGCGGACTCGATATTGATGCCCTCAGGATAGTGGCGGCAGGTGTGAACAAACTAAGGAGAAAAGACAATGCTTTTATTGTGATCACCCACTACCAACGATTGCTGGACTATATCATACCCGATATTGTCCATGTTTTGTATGACGGTAAGATAATAAAAACCGCCGGTAAGGAACTCGCACTGGAAGTAGAGGATAGGGGTTACGACTGGCTTATAAAAGGCTGATATCATGAGTGAAATTAAATATTCATATGCTCCTGCTTTACCTGAGGAGTTCAAGTGCAGGGTCCCTTTGCCTGGAACTGTGCAGGCCCTTGTAAACAACGGGGTTCTCAGGGAAGAGATCAAGGAAGAGTCGGGAGTGAAGATCTCTCCCAGGGGAGAGATGGGCTTTTTGTACGAAGTCCCGCAAGATTGCCAGGCCCCAGATACCATGCAGGTGATCAGCTTTAGGGATTCACTCAATACCGATGATATTGATTTTGAAAACGAGTTGGTTTTCAATAAAAACTCTGAGGCTTCGATGCTGCTCTGCACCCATACTTTGTCGATGGACAAATTCAATACAAGCGAAAAGGTAATTATCAACATCAGGGAGGGGGCAAAGGCGATGATCGTTGTGATGCAAAATGAACATAACGCATCAAACCACAATGTCTCCTTTAAGATCAATGTGGAGGCTGGTGGTTTTGTGCGTATCAATGTTGTTACATTACATGGTGCTCAATTAGATAATACTTTTGATGTAAACCTGGTGGGTCGAGAGTCAAACTGTGAGCTAAATGGGGTCTACCTTATGGATGGTACCCAGGTTGTGAACACGAAGATAACCATGAACCACTTGGTTCCCGATTGCCTTAGCAGCCAGCTTTTCAAAGGAATACTTGACGACAAGGCAGTGGCTTCATTTACCGGACGGATAGTGGTTGCAAGGGATGCCCAAAAAACAGAGGCGTACCAGGCTAACCACAACCTGCTTGTCTCCCCTTTTGCCAAAGCGTATGCCCAGCCTCAACTGGAGATTTACGCTGACGATGTGAAATGTTCCCATGGGGCAACAAGCGGCAGATTGGACGATAATGCTCTGTTTTACATGAGGTCCCGTGGAATCGGGGCTTCCGAAGCCAAGCTGCTTCAACAGTTGGCTTTCGTTTATGATGTACTTGAAAAAATTACAAACGAACAACTCCGTAAAAGGCTCAGCGACTTGGTAGAGTCACGGTTACGCGGGGAGTTCGGCCACTGTACCAATTGTAGTATGAATTGTTGCTAATCTGTTAATTTCATGAAAAAAAATCTTTTTTTGATTATTGTGGCAGCCCTTGTCTTGCTGCCTGTATCTCTTCTGGCTCAGCCTGCTAAGATGTTGGGCACATGGTATACAATTGACGAGGATGGAAACCGTAAATCGGTTGTTGTAATCACAAAGAATTCCAACGGGACTTACGAGGGCCGTATAGAACGACTGCTCACAGGAGATCCCGACAGAAGGTGTGTAAATTGTACCGGAGCCGAAAAGGACAAACCCATAAAAGGGATGAAAATCATACGGAGTCTCCGTGAAGACGGGAATAAACTTACCGGAGGGACAATCATGGATCCGGCCAACGGCAAAGTGTATAATTGCACAGTTAGCCTGGACAACAAAACCGGAGACCTCAAAGTGAGAGGGTCGTTGGACAAGACAGGTTTGATCGGACGTAACCAAACCTGGAAAAGAGCTCAAAACTAGCTATTAGTAAGCTTTTTTACATTGTCGCTTGTTGATGATATTGTTGATAACTATATAGAGTTTAACAGGACAATTAGATCTATTTGCTATAATTTTGTCAAAGTCGGCGGTAGTTTCGTCGGCTTTTTTTTCCAACTAAATTTTTAAAAAATGAAAACTTACACCTACGAAGAGGCTATGGCTTCGAGCCTGCAGTACTTTAGAGGGGATGAGCTTGCCGCATCTGTCTGGATAAACAAATATGCCATGAAAGATTCGTTCGGGAACCTTTTCGAAGCTTCTCCCGACGATATGCACAGACGCCTTGCGAAGGAGTTTGCACGAATCGAGGCCAACTATCCCAATCCTATGTCGGAAGAGGAGATATATACCCTGCTCAAGGATTTCAAATATGTGATACCTCAGGGAGGTCCAATGACCGGTATTGGCAACAACCATCAGGTAGCATCCCTATCCAACTGCTTTGTGATCGGACATCGCAAACCGGCCGATTCATACGGGGGAATTATGAGGATTGATGAAGAGCAGGTACAACTGATGAAGCGCAGGGGAGGCGTAGGACACGACCTCTCTCACATCAGGCCCGCAGGAAGTCCTGTTCTCAACAGTGCCCTGACCTCCACAGGCGTTGTTCCTTTTATGGAGCGGTATTCCAACTCAACCCGGGAAGTGGCTCAAGATGGACGAAGGGGAGCGCTGATGCTAAGTATCTCCATAAAACACCCCGATGCCGAAAAGTTCATAGATGCAAAACTGGAGCAAGGAAAAGTAACGGGAGCCAATGTTTCTGTAAAGATTGACGACGAATTCATGAGGTGCGCTTTGCACAACAAACCTTACCGGCAGCAATTCCCTATTGATTCCGACAATCCTCTTTATGTGAATGAGATTGATGCTGCAGCTCTATGGAAAAAGATTATCCACAATGCATGGAAATCTGCCGAGCCAGGAGTGCTTTTTTGGGACACGGTGATTCGTGAATCCATTCCCGATTGTTATGCCGACCTTGGATACAGGACGGTAAGTACCAATCCGTGCGGCGAAATTCCTTTATGTCCTTATGATTCATGCCGCCTGATAGCTGTCAACCTGTTTTCATATGTTGTGAACCCCTTTACAGCCAAGGCTTCATTTGACATGGAGCTTTTCCGTGACCACGTGAGAAAAGCAATGAGACTCAATGACGACCTCATAGATCTGGAAATGGAAAAGATAGAGGCGATAATTAAGAAAATCAGCGATGACCCGGAAGATGAAGAGGTAAAATTGGCGGAGCTTACATTATGGAGGAAGATAAAAGAGAAGACGTTGGGTGGCCGCAGGACAGGCCTCGGCATTACAGCAGAGGGCGATATGCTGGCAGCGTTGGGCATGAGGTATGGCAGTGATGAGGCTACCGATTTTGCAGTGGATATCCAAAAGACCCTTGCAGTTGAGGCCTACCGCTCCTCTTCACAAATGTCTGTTGAGAGAGGCTCCTTCCCTATTTTTGATGCTTCCAGGGAAGAGAATAATCCTATGATCCAACGGATTGGAAAGGAAGATGAGAAGTTGTTCGACCAAATGGTCCGCCATGGAAGGCGTAATATCTCTATGTTGACAATTGCACCCACAGGTACAACTTCGTTGATGACTCAGACCACCTCCGGGATAGAGCCTGTTTTTCTTCCTTTTTACAAAAGGAGGAGGAAGGTCAATCCCAACGATAAAAACGTGAACATCACATTCCGTGACGAGGTTGGTGATTGCTGGGAAGAGTACTATGTGTTCCACCATAATTTTTTGTCTTGGTGTGAAACCAACGGATACCCCCAGGAAAAGGTCAAGGGCTTTACGGTTGCCGAGATAGAGGAGTTGGTTGCAAAATCGCCGTACTACAAGGCTACCTCCAATGATATTGACTGGACAGCCAAAGTGAAGATGCAAGGAAAGATGCAAAAGTGGGTGGACCATTCCATAAGCGTAACAGTAAACCTTCCCAACAGTGTGAGCGAGGAGTTGGTTTCGGAGGTGTACAAGACAGCGTGGGAGTATGGGTGCAAAGGTGTGACTGTTTACCGTGACGGGTCTCGTTCGGGAGTTCTCGTATCTGCAAAGGAGAACGAATCCAAAGAGGCAGCCCTTCGCAAGAAGGTGCGTCCCAAGTCATTGGATGCCGAGGTTATCCGCTTTAAAAACGGTGCCGAGCAATGGATTGCCCTGGTGGGTATGATGAAGGGCGTGCCCTACGAGATTTTCACCGGTCTTATTGACGAAGATACACGCAGCATCCCCAAGTCGGTTTCAATGGGTTACATTGTCAAGGAGAAGGACGAAAACGGTAATACCAGGTATGACTTCCATTACATTGACAAATACGGTTACAGGAATATCGTCGGAGGTGTATCCCATATGTTCAACAAAGAGTACTGGAATTATGCAAAGCTGATTTCCGGGGTATTGAGGAACGGTATGCCCATCGTGGATGTTGTAAATCTGGTTGCAGGCCTTCAGCTGGACAGTGAGGCTATCAATACTTGGAAAAATGGTGTTGAGCGGACGCTCAAAAGGTATATTCCAGATGGTACCAAGGACGATTCAGGAAAGAAATGCGAGAAATGCAATTCCGATAACCTTGTTTACCAGGAGGGTTGCCTCACATGTATGGCATGCGGAAACTCAAAATGCGGTTAAATGATAATTTATCCAAAGGCAAAGATTAATCTGGGACTCAGGGTTACCGAAAAAAGGAGTGACGGATTCCATAACCTGGAGAGCCTTTTTGTGGATTTGCCACAACTTACCGATATATTGGAGATAATGGAGAGCGACAGGCTCTCCTTTTCTCTTTACGGAGCCCCCCTGGACTGTGATCCCGGTCAAAACATATGTGAAAAAGCCTATAATATGCTTTCGGATGATTTTGGGTTGCCAGGGGCAGAGATCCATCTGTTTAAAAAGATTCCCACGGGTGCAGGCCTTGGAGGGGGCTCTTCCGACGGAGCCTGCACCCTGGTTTTACTCAATCGCCTTTATAACCTTGGGCTGGACACTCCCCGTTTGATGGAGTATGCGGGCCGCCTGGGCAGCGACTGCTCCTTTTTTGTGATGGCTCATGCCGAGGAGCGGAGCGGTTACACTACTGCAATGGTCAAGGGCAGGGGTGACAACCCGGTTCCTTACAGGCTGGAGATACTCGACCATTTCGAGATCAGGGTGGTGAATCCCGGAATCTTTATCTCAACTGCTGAGGCCTATTCGGGTGTGGTCCCTAACAAGCCCGGGATATCATTGGAGCAAGTATTGTCAATGCCGGTAAAAGAGTGGAAAGATTACCTTGCAAATGATTTCGAACGACACATATTCTTAAAGTATCCTGTCCTGGAAAAATACAAAAAGCAGTTGTATACAGACGGGGCTCTCTATGCCTCTATGAGCGGGAGCGGATCGGCACTTTACGGGATATTTGACAAATAAGCACTTTCCGTTTCCTAATACTTGATGAAAATTTCCTGTATTGTTGCCGGATCTCCGGTTTTGGTCAATGCCAGCATCAGCAGGATCCTGGCTTTTTGAGGGCTTTTGTTGAGAGATACAGGCTGTGCCGGGTCAAACTCCTCGGCAGCAGTATCAACCCCTCCCGATTGAATGCGGGTAGACCTTACGACTGCAACCCCTTTCTTTGCTGCTCTTTTGATTGCCTCTGCAATAGGACGGTTGTAATTCCCGTGACCTACCCCCGCGATCACAATGCCCTTTGCTCCGGAGTCGATGATGGCATTGATGGCAGCATCAGAAGCAAAAGCGTACGAATAGACAATCTCTGTGGCCGGAAGTTTTGTGATATTGGAAATATCAAAGCATGAAGAGGCTGTGTGGACAAATTTATTTGTCCTGTCAAAGCTGGGCTGCCCATCCCTTATGCGTCCCAGTGGCCCGTAGTTTGGGGAAGAAAATGAAGCTGTATTTAAGGTATGCCCTTTTGTGACATCATTGGCACAATAGATAAAGTCATTCATCACAACCATCACTCCTCTGCCCTTTGCATCCGGTGAGGCGGCAAGTGCAACCGAATTGTAGAGGTTGAACGGGCCGTCTGCACTAAGAGAGGTAGAGGGTCTCATTGCTCCTGTTAGTACAACCGGGTTGGAGTGCCTTACTGTGAGGTTAAGGAAATATGCAGTCTCTTCCATAGTGTCGGTACCATGTGTTATTACCACTCCGTCACATAGGTTGTTGGAAAAGAGTGAGTCGGTGATTTTCCATAGTCTGAGCCATATTACCTCCTCCATGTTTTGGCTGGAGATATTGCAAACCTGTACTCCGGTAAGATTGGCAAGTTGGCTGATACCGGGAACCGTTTGGATTATCTGCTCAATGCTAAGCACTCCGGGGGTGTAGGAGGCTTGTGCCGAGCTTTGTGCCGATCCTGCAATCGTACCTCCTGTAGCCAGTATATAAACCCTTGGCTTGGCTGGCTGGGCCCGGACTGCAGCGGTTGGGAAATTTGCAAGGATTATTGTTAGAAATAATGAAATGATGAGTGATATCCTGGTTGTTTTCATGGTTTTAAACCTTTGGTTGGGACTGCAAGTTAGGTAAAAAAGCAAAAAGGCCGACCCCCTGCTACAGAAATCGACCCCTTTTCTTGTGTACTAAAACCTAAACCTACATCTTAAAGATGCAGCAGGTTGCAAAAACGTTGCACAGTTTTTTAAAAATTTTCGATTTTTTTCACAATCATGAAGGGGAGCATCGCCGAAAGCAGTCCGATCAGTGATATTCCTGCAATTGTAAGGAGTACATCCCCAAATTTGACAACAATCGGATAGCTGTCTATTACAAAGTTGCCTGGCATTGGGATTATGCCAAAGAACTGTTGGGTAAAGCACAATGCCAGAGCAATGACTGTTCCGGTCAGAATCCCCGAAAGTGAGATCATCCAACCTTCTATCAGGAATATCCTTTTGATGGTCTTGTTGTTTGCACCTAATGCTTTAAGTGTCTCTGTGTCGTCTCTTTTTTCTATGATGAGCATGGACAGGGAGCCAAAGAGGTTACACGATATGATTATGACAATAAAGAGGAGGATAATGTAAATCGAAAGTTTTTCGGAGTGCATCATTTTGTACAGGGTCTCGTTTTGTTCGTAGCGGTCTTGTACAACATACTCATCCCCCAATAAGGAGATTATCTCCTTTTTAAGGCGAGGGACATCACTTCCTGGTTTAAGGTAGAGTTCCACAGAAGAAACCTCCTCTTCGTATTCAAGGAGATTGCGGGCAATTTCTATGGGGATGAATATGAATTTTTGATCGAAGTTTTGGTCGATTGTAAAGAGGCCTCCCGGGAATACCCTTTCCCTGTTGAGGGAAGAGGCTGGGTTGATCATGGAGAGGTTCCTGTTCCTGGATGGGAAATAGAGCTCTACCGGGTCGACGAAATGGACCCTCAGCCCAAGGTCAAACGCCAGTGAACGGCCCATTACTGCCTGGGGTATCTCTCCGTGGCGGAGCGAAAACTCACCTTCTTTGATGTAATTTTTGATTAAGGTTATTCTTTCGTAAGAGGAGTCTACACCTTTCATTGTCGCAATACTCTCCTGGTCGCCATATTTTACAAAAACGTTTTCCTGAACGATTTCACAAAAGGCTGCAATTGAGGTATCCTGCCTTATGATGTCGAATTGTGCCGTGTTCGGCAAAAAAGATTTACCGTGTGTCGGTGTTATCAAAAGGTCGGATTCATATGTGGAGTACATCGATTTGATGAGTCCTTCGAACCCGTTGTAAACAGAAAGTATGATAATCAGGGCCGCGGTACCAATGGCTATCCCTCCCGCACTTATTATCGAAATAATGTTGATCACATTATGTGATTTTTTTGCGAAGAGATACCTTTTGGCTATGAAGAGAGTGAGGTTCAAATAAGTTCTACTTTTTTAGAAGCTCGTCAATTTTTTCTACATAATCCAGTGAGTCGTCTATCTTAAATACCAGTTCGGGTACGATCCGGAGTTGTTTGGAGACCCTTTTCCCAAGTTCTCCCCGGATTGATTTACCTGTATTTTCAAGTATATTGAAAACTTCCTCAGCTTTGGAGGAGGGAAAAATACTGATGTATACCCTTGCTACAGACAGGTCCGGACTAATCCTGACGCTGGTCACGCTAATCATGGACCCTGCAAAACTTTGGGTTCCTTTCTCGCGGAAAATCTCGGAAAGGTCCCGTTGCAGCTGCCTGGATACTTTTAGTTGTCGAGTGCTTTGATTCTCCATATCAGCTAATTTTTAAGATAAAGTAATTTTTCTTGCCCTTTTGTACAAGGATATATTTGTCGTTGAGCAGGTCGTTTGTGCCGAGTATCAACTCTGCAGATTCTATTTTGTTTTTGTTGATGCTTACTCCGCCTGCCTGGATCATTTTGCGGCACTCTCCTTTGGAGGGGAACACTGCGCTTTTTGTTGCCAGAAGTTCTGTTATGTTTTCGCCAAGCTCTTCACGGGTTATTTCGAACTGTGGCACTCCCTCGAATACATTGAGGAAAGTGCGTTCGTCCAGCTCCCTCAGGTTTTCCGAGGTGGATTGTCCGAACAATATTGAGGAGGCTTTGAGTGCTTTGTCGTGCTCCTCAGCTCCATGTACCATGATGGTCACCTCCTTTGCGAGCAGTTTCTGCAACTCCCTCATGTGGGGGGCTTGGTCGTGGCGGGCAATCTCTGCCTCAATCACCTCTTTCGGGAGCATAGTGAATATCCTGATGTATTTTTGGGCGTCGGAGTCACTTACATTTAACCAAAATTGGTAAAATGCATAAGAAGAGGTATAACGGGAGTCCAGCCAGATGTTACCCTGCTCGGTTTTGCCGAATTTGCCGCCATCGGCTTTGGTTATCAGAGGGCAAGTGAGGGCAAAGGCCTCTCCTGACTCTTTGCGCCTAATAAGCTCTGTTCCGGTGGTTATGTTACCCCATTGGTCGCTTCCGCCCATTTGCAATTTGCAGCCGTAATGCTTGTACAGGTAAAGGTAGTCGTAACCTTGTACCAGCTGGTAAGTAAATTCGGTAAAGGACATTCCCTCTTTTTCGTCCCCGCTGATCCTTTTCCTGACTGAGTCTTTGCTCATCATGTAATTGACAGTGATATGCTTTCCTATGTCCCGTATGAAATGCAAAAAAGTGTAATCTCTCATCCAGTCGTAGTTGTTGACCAATATTGCGGAGTTTGGAGATTTGGAGTCAAAATCCAGGAATTTGGAAAGCTGTGCTTTTATTGCATTTTGGTTGTGTCTTAAAGTCTCTTCGTCCAGCAGGTTGCGCTCCGATGATTTCATCGAAGGGTCGCCAATCATTCCGGTTGCCCCTCCTACAAGGGCTATCGGCCTGTGTCCGTTGGCTTGCAGGTGTTTGAGCATCATTATGCTTACCAGGTGTCCTATATGAAGTGAGTCGGCTGTAGGATCTATTCCCACATATGCCGATGTCAGCTCTTTTTCCAATTGCTCTTCGGTCCCGGGCATAATGTTGTGGACCATCCCTCTCCATTTGAGTTCTTCTACGAAATTGCTCATATCTTCAATCGAATTTTGGGCAAAAGTACGGTTTTTTCTTTACTTTTGTTAGTTTGAACTACACTAAATCGTTACATAATTATTGAGCTGTTATGACTAATCGAATATCTTTAAAGAGAGTTGCCCAAATTCTGGCTTTGATCGTTCTTTTTCTTTTACCCGGCAGGGTTATTGCCATCAATCATTTACCGCAGGAAGATACCCTCATAGATCGCTTACAGGAGCTTCCAGGGGTTTTGTCTGTTGAACGCTTGCCGGCAGGCCAGTTCAATGATAAATATTTGCTGGTCATAGAGCAGCCTCTGGATCACCGGAACCCTTCGGCCGGGAGTTTCGGGCAGAGGGTGTTCCTTATGAACGTCTCTTTTGACAGGCCAACTGTTATGGTTACCGAAGGATACGGAGCTGCATATGCACAAAACCCCAGGTACCGCGAAGAGATTTCCAGGCTTTTCAATACAAATATAGTTTTCGTGGAGCATCGCTATTTTCTTGAATCCACACCCAAAGATGCCGGGTGGGAGTATCTCACGGCTCAAAACTCTGCCTACGACCTGCACAGGGTGAGGGAGATATTTGGCACTTACTACAACAACAAATGGATAGCAACAGGGATCAGTAAAGGTGGGCAGACGGCTTTGCTTTATACTGCATATTTCCCGGATGATGTCGATATTACTGTCCCATACGTGGCTCCTTTGTGCAAGGGAAGGGAAGATGGACGGCATGAGCCTTTCCTATCCAAGTTCGCAGGTACAAAAGAAGAGAGGAGCCGTCTGGAAAACTTCCAGAGGGATGTTTTGATTCGCAGGTCAGAACTACAGCCAAAATTTGACTCTTTGTGCTCAGCCCGTAATTATAAATTCACATTACCGAATTCCCATATTTACGACTACTCTGTTTTGGAGTTCCCGTTTGCATTTTGGCAGTGGGGGAGTCCGATAGGTGATGTTCCTGCTCCCGGTGCTCCGGCAAATGAGGTGTTCAAATATTGGATGAAGATTAGTTCTCCCGATTATTTTGTCCACGAAAGCTCTACAACCTCATTTTTTGTCCAGGCTTACAGGGAGTTGGGGTATTATGGATATGATACAAAGCCCTTCAGGGGTTTGTTGTCTGTCAAAAATGCCAAGGGGTATCTTGGAACCATCTTTGTTCCTGACGATGCAAAATTCCGGTTTGACAAAGGTTTGTACAGGAAGCTCAAACGGTTTGTGGCAAAGACCGACAACAAGATGATGTTCATCTATGGAGAGTTTGATCCATGGAGTGCGGTTAAGGTAAATGAACCAAAGAATGAAAACGTTGTTCTTTTTGTTGAGCCAAAGGGAAGCCACAGGGCCAGGATCTCCACATTGCCGCAGGATATGAAAAAAGAGGCAGTCGATCTGTTGAAAACCTGGCTCGAGGAATAAATTATTTTTATGCTGGAATTCAAAAAAATCGAACTTTCCGACAAAGAGTGGGTAGACAGGTTGCTATCATTATCTGATTACCGGGGAGCGGAATATAACTTTACAAATCTTTTTATTTGGGATGTAGTATACAAGTCGGAGATAGGGCGTTTTCGGGATTTTTTCCTGCTTCGGGCAGGTACTCCGGGAGAATACTATTACCTGTACCCGGCAGGCAGGGGGGACAGGCGTGAGGTGATTGAGGAACTTATGGAAGATGCTTCCCGGGAGGATTGCAACCTCTCCCTTATCGGTCTTACAAGGGAGACAAAGGGTGAGCTGGAAAAGATGTTTCCGGG
>WARP01000249.1_pt1 | contig 33698 bp, 25 predicted proteins | sample 4769151 | NCBI WGS metagenome assembly WARP01 (sample SAMN08893023, study PRJNA449175) | gut metagenome | isolation source: rumen sample fed with dry roughage | host: cow | place: India: Nagpur | collected 2016
AAATCACCCTAGACCAAGTGACCTATACCTCACATAACCTGAGTGTGTTCTTCTGATGAATACGATTTTTATTTGTCAAGTTACAGTCTAGATATCCGTAGTTTACGTCAGCTGTATGCTAGATGCTTTGATGAATAAAAATCTAGTCTGATCAAAACGGACTTATCGGCAGCCTGTTCTTAGGCTGCCTTCCTTTTAAGGAGCCTGTTATGGCTATTAAACTTATTTGTGCATCTCATAGCCCTTTAATGGAATTTGCTTCACCTCAGGAAAAACGCAAAGAACAGGTTGTTCGTGATGCCTTTGCCAAACTGGCAGTTGAAGTAAAAGCTTATGACCCTACCCTGATCATTACTTTTGGTCCTGACCATTTTAATGGTTTCTTCTATGACCTGATGCCAAGCTTCTGTGTCGGTGTTCGTGCCAAGGCTGCAGGTGACTGGGACTATGGTAAAGATAATGACCACCTGAATGTACCTCAAGACAAGGCACTGGCTTTGGTTCGCAGTGTACTGGATGAAGGTGTGGATGTTGCATATTCTTATCGCATGCAAGCTGACCATGGGGTAACCCAGCCTTTACATTTCCTCTGTGAAGGTCAGCTTGACCGTTATCCAACAATTCCAGTTTTTATTAATGGCGCTGCAGCACCTATGCCCACCACCAAGCGTACCATCGCTTTAGGCCGTGCTGTAGGTCAGTTTATCAAGTCTTTAAACCTTGAAAATGAACGTGTACTTGTCCTGGGTACCGGTGGTTTGTCACACGATCCACCGACTCCGCAAATGGGTTCTGTGCCACCAGAAGTGGAAGAGTTCCTGATTGCGGGCCGTAACCCGACACCTGAAGCACGTAATGCCCGTCAGGCGAATGTGATTTCTGTCGGTCAGCGTCTGGCTGCAGGCGACAAGAGCATTTCTGTGCCTCTAAACCCTGAGTGGGATCTGGCATTACTTGAAAAATTCAAAAATGCAGATTTCGCTGCACTGGAAGCCATGACTGAAGCGGAAATCCGCCGTGACGGTGGCCGTGGTGGTCAGGAAGTTCGTGCCTGGATGGCTGCATTTGCTGCCTTGAGCGAACTGGGCGAATACGACATGACGACACATTGCTATGAAGAAATCAGTGAGTGGATTGCGGGCTTCGGCATCGTATCTGCTGAGTTAAAAGCTTAATGACATGAGCAACATCGAAACCATCCGTGGCAATAGCGTAAATAAAATCAACGCTGAAGCGCATACGGTTGAATTTCAAAATGGTGACGGTGTTGCTTGTAACGGCTGGTATAGGATGTCACTTGGTAAGCTAAGGATACGTTGAGTAAACATATTTATACTCTGCTTAATCTGGAAGAATCACCGGCACTGGTTCCCATAGTGCAGCCAGGCCGCCCAGACTTTTCAATTTGCCGAAAAAGTTGCCTGAAGGCGAAGGTATTGATTGGAATGTTGGGATTATAGATGCTACAAAAATTCTAATCTAAAGGTCTAAAACAGAAGAAAAACTATAGTGACCAGAAAAAAACGCATTTTCAAACAGCTAAAATTTTTAACAACTGTGCAACTCCCTTAAGAGATGTATTTGAAGTGGCCGTAAAGAATAATGTTATTTCTAAAAATCCAATGAATAAAATCAAAAACCGTAAGGTTCAAGTTGAAATACCGGACCCCTTTACAAGAAAAGAAATGGAAACTCTTCTTTCATGGCTAGAATCAGAATAATTTTAGTCAATAAAGATGTTTGGCAGAAAATCAATTCCAGTTATTGATATAGATAAATGTTGTTGCTTAAAAATATTTTTTAACTGCTGTGTGAGTTAAGTTTAAACAGTTTTTATTGTATAAAAATCAGCCCTGAATGGGCAGGGCTGATTTTTAACTGGTTGATGTAGCGTTTATTATGAAGATAAATCTACACACAGATATTTCATTTCGAGATATTCATCAATACCGAATTTAGAACCTTCACGCCCTAAACCAGATTGCTTCACACCGCCAAATGGCGCAACTTCATTAGAAATGGCACCGGTATTAATTCCGACCATGCCATATTCCAATGCTTCACCGACACGCCATTGACGCGCTGTACTCTGTGTGAATACATAAGTAGCCAAGCCAAACTCGGTATCATTTGCCATCGCCACCGCTTCTTCTTCCGTGTGGAAGCGGAATAATGGAGCCAATGGACCAAAAGTTTCTTCTTTAGCCACTTTCATGTCCTGGGTTACTTCAGTCAGCACGGTAGGCTCAAAGAAAGTGCCGCCTAGACTTGAACGCTGGCCACCAATTTTAATCTGTGCACCTTTGCTCGCTGCATCTGCAATATGCGACTGCACCTTGGCAATTGCATCTTCATCAATTAACGGGCCTTGAGTAGAACCGTCTTGACGGCCATCACCCACTTTTAAATTGCCCACAGCGGCAGTCAATTTCTCAGCCAGCGCATCATAAATGCCATCTTGCACATAAATACGGTTGGCACAGACACAGGTTTGACCGCTATTACGGAACTTGCTGACCATAATACCCTGAACCGCCTGCTCCAGATTGGCATCATCAAAAACCAGTACTGGCGCATTGCCACCCAGCTCAAGTGAGAGTTTTTTAATGGTTGGCGCACATTGCTGCATCAGAATGCGGCCGACTTGAGTCGAACCGGTAAAGCTCAGCTTTTTCACTGTGTCGCTTTCGCACAAGGTTTTGCCCACTTCAATGGCATCGCCACTAATGTGCAGCAATACATCTTGTGGTAAACCTGCCTGTAAAGCCAGCACTTCCAGAGCATAGGCTGTTAATGGCGTTTGCTCAGCCGGTTTAACCAGCATAGAACAGCCGGCAGCAATTGCAGGCGCAGCCTTACGGGTAATCATGGCTGCAGGGAAATTCCACGGCGTAATTGCAGCGGTGACCCCAATTGCCTGTTTAATGACCAGCAAGCGCTGATTCGGCAGTGTTGGTGTCAGCACTTCACCGTCAATACGGCGCGCCTGTTCAGCAAACCAGCGGATAAAGGAGGCGGCATAAGCAATCTCACCGCGCGCTTCAGCTAAAGGTTTACCTTGTTCAGCAGTCAAAATCTGAGCCAATGACTCTTTATTTTCCTGCATCAAATCAAACCAGGCCCACAGCACATCAGCGCGTTGTAATGCTGTTTGTGCTTTCCATGCCTTCTGTGCCGTCTGTGAACGAGCAATTGCTTGTTCTACCGATGCACGGTCATGGGATTTCACCCATGCCAGCGTGTCATGTGTTGCCGCATCTTTTACTTCGATGTAATCGCCACTTAAGGGCTGATCCAAGCAAACATCCGGATGCTGTAATAAATATTTCAAATGATCTGGAAGCATTTCAATCCCTCATTCATTCTTATGCAGTTAAAGTTGCAAATCCCTGTTCTAAAATAGCCAGGCCTTCACGGAATTGCGCTGTTGGAATGGTTAAAGGATATAGGAAACGAATCACATTACCAGAACGACCGCAGGTTAAAATCAGCAGGCCATTTGCCATTGCATAGTTTTGCACCGCTTTGGCCTGTTCAGCCGTTTCCAATTCTACTGCAACCATTGAACCCAGCGCGCGAATATCAGTGACTACATTGCTGCTGGCTTTAATGTTATTTAATACCGAAACCAGTTCCGCACCCAAGACATTGGCACGATCACACAGACCTTCACCTTCAATCACATCAATAACTGCATGTGCTGCAGCAACGGCGATCGGACTACCCGCATAAGTACCGCCTAAGCCGCCAGGATTCGGTGCATCCATAACTTCAGTACGACCAACCACGCCAGAGATCGGGAAACCACCGCCCAGGCTTTTTGCCATCGTGATCAGGTCTGCTTTGGTTTCGTAGTGATTCATGGCAAACAGTTTACCGGTACGGGCAAAGCCTGTTTGTACTTCATCTGCAATCATCAAAATACCATGCTGATCACACAATACACGTAAACGCTTTAAAAATTCTGCCGGTACAACATTAAAACCGCCTTCACCTTGCACAGGCTCAAGTACGATTGCCGCCACATCATGTGCAGCCACATCTTCAGCAAAAATGTCTTCAATGCTTTGGATGGCATCGTCCACAGTAATGCCTTTTGACTCTACCGGATAACGTGCATGGAAAACACCCGCTGGCATTACCCCAAAGTCACGTTTGTAAGGGGCAGTTTTACCCGTCATGGCCATGGTCATAAATGAACGGCCATGGAAACCGTTACCAAAAGTCACAATGCCGTGACGGCCAGTATAGGCACGGGCAATTTTAACTGCGTTTTCTACCGCTTCAGCACCGGTAGAAAAGAATGAGGTTTTTGCAGGACCATCAATCGGTGCACGCTCATTGATACGCTCAGCAAGAGAGACATAGCTTTCGTAAGGTACAACCTGATAGGCGGTATGGGTAAATTTTGTTAATTGTTCAGTAACAGCAGCAATAATTTTAGGGTGACGATGACCGGTATTCAGTACCGCAATACCACCTGCGAAATCGATATATTGATTGCCTTCGGCATCCCAAATTGTCGAGTTCTCTGCTTTCTCCGCGTACCATTGACACATGACACCAACACCACGAGGCGTCGCTTGCTGTTTACGTGCATTCAGTGCAGAGTGTTTACTGTCCATTTTGTATCCTCATTCTTGATTCATACATTGTAAAATTTTGGCATCCATATCATGTGCTTGATGATATGCAAATGACTGATTGATCTTCCTCATTTTGCGCTTTTATCGGCCTGATACGAGAGCCACTTTGAATCAGATAGACAGAGCCAATTCACCCCATCCCGAAGATTTAAAAAATCAAAAAAACAGGATAATTAGATACAAATCATAAAGTTGAAATTACACCATAAAAAATGGCACCTTTTTTATAAGGTGCCATTTTGATAACTGAGAGCAAAAATTTAAAAATTATACATAAACAGTAAATTCAGCAGCCGGCTATGGCCTGCGGCATCTCCTTGCGCCAAAGAACCTGCATCACCGCCAATGAATACATCATTTTTACCAGTGATATATTCGGCTGCCAGCGAAAACTGCTTAACATCCAGCTGAGCCCCCAAAATATTGCGTGTAGATGTACCGAAACCGGACTTGTCTTTATCAAAGACGGTATAGCTGACATAAGGCGTCAGATCGTAATCTTTGTAAAAATCAGTCATTTGATAATCCAGATTCGCCACATAATAATTGGCTTTATTGGCCACATGATACTTCGATTCAAAAGAACCTACCGTGGCATAATCTGGATTTTCTACAGCCTGGGTATCTGCACGATTCTGTCCGGCAGTCAGGGTCAGGTTTGCATTCTGGTAGTTTAAGCGACCAAACACATTCCATGCATTGCGATGCCCGGTTTGACCATTGCGGTTATTTTCCAAATCTGAATACCAGTACGAACCGCCGACATTCAGCTTAACCGGGCTGTCCTGCAACGGAATCTGCTGATTGATGCGTGCGACCCACATGTTTTTTTCTTCGATGTCATCGGTGCTGGCATCTTCCGGCTGGACATAATTGGCCGCATAACGCGCCGCATCGTCACCAGTGCCGGCAAAACTTCCCCCATCACGCACAAAATAAGCCACATTGACCTTGGTATTTGTACCGAGCTGCTGCTGCCAGTTAATACCCAGATTATGCACATCTTCCAGTCCGGCATTGTCCATTGAACTGCCGTACCAGCTGCTGCTCCAGAAGCGGCCAATACCAAAAGGCATATCTTGCAGACCCAAGGTGATGCGGCTGTCATCATTCAGCTTATAGCCCAAGTTGGCATTCACCAAAGTTGAAAAATCACATAGGGTATCATTTTGATAGCAACGGTATTCCACATCGCCGAACAATGACTTGGCATCATATTTCAGGCTGAGTTTCGCCGCATTAAACTTTACTTTATGGTCACTGTCCGAATAATCCTTATCCTGATAATTCGCTCGTAGCCACCCCGATACGGTCAGTTTGCCTAAATCGGTATCGGCATCTCCCCAAGAAAGCGAATCTGCCTGCACGGTGGCAGACATCGTAACGGCACTGGCGACAAGCGCACAGAACGAAAATGGTTTCACTAAAAAACGTTGCGACATTATAGAAGCCCCAAAAAAGAAATAATAATTTTCAAAACCAGGTCGCTGGCAAAAGCAAAGTTTCTGACCAAATGGAATCAGCAAAGGCGTTAAATATCCAAACTTATGCCGGGTCAAATATTGCATCCTGCAAGAGACCCTACCCTTAACCTGGATAGATGCCGCGCTCTTGGCGAGCCATCAGAATTCGTTCACATGCCAAAATATAAGCTGCGGTACGTAAAGAACATCCGGCCTGCATGGCTTTGAGCCAAACGTCATGCACAGCATTTTTCATGATCACATCCATGCGCTGATTGATTTCTTCTTCTGTCCAGAAATAGCTGGCAAGGTCTTGTACCCATTCGAAATAGCTGACAGTCACGCCACCAGCATTGCAGATCACGTCCGGTACAACAGTGATTTGACGCTGACTCAGGATTTCATCCGCTTCAGTGAGGGTCGGACCATTGGCCCCTTCCAAAATGATCTTGGCTTGAATAGTTTGGGCAACATGCACATCAATCACCCCTTCCAGCGCCGCAGGAATAAACACTTCTGCGGGAATTTGCCAGAATTTTGCCATCGCGATTTCGTCGCTTGCAGCAAACCCCTGAATCTTGTGATAGGTGTTTGAATATTCCATTAACTTGGGAATATCAATCCCTTGTTCCTGATATAGGGTTGCGGAGTGATCCTGTACGCAAATCACTTTGCTGCCATTTTCATGAAACAGCAAGGCGGCTTCGCTGCCGACATTACCAAACCCCTGCACACACACCCGGGCATCCTTTAAATCCAGGTCAATTTGCTGCGCCACTTCACGCCCGCTAATATACACGCCACGTCCTGTGGCTTTACTGCGGCCTAAAGAACCGCCAAGATGCACGGGTTTCCCGGTCACCACACCGGTAATGGTAGAACCGGCATTCATGGAAAAGGTGTCCATCATCCAGGCCATGATTTGCGGATTTGTCCCCACATCCGGTGCCGGAATATCTTTTTGCGGCCCAATAACCAAATTGATTTCTGCGGTATAACGCCGTGTCAATCGTTCCAGTTCACGCTTGGATAACTGGCTTGGATCAACCCGTACCCCGCCTTTGGCACCACCAAAAGGTAAATTCAACGCCGCACACTTAATCGTCATCCATGCAGACAGTGCCATCACTTCATCTAGATTGACATCCGGATGGAAGCGTACACCGCCCTTGCCCGGACCGCGGGTCAAATTATGCTGAACCCGATAACCTTCAAAATGCTGAACGCTGCCATCATCCATAATCACCGGAATATCCACAATCAGGCTTCGTTTCGGGCGTCGCAACATATCCAGTCTTTCGCTGAGTTCACCCAGATAAGGAGCCACTTTATCCAGCTGTTTCAGATAATTGTTCCAGGCCGTCGTACCGTGCTCGGTATAGGTGAGCCCCTTCATCATTGTGTTCATTGCATGATCCTGTTTTTTGTATGCAGACGCATTTCCTTGCGGCCGCAAAAAATATAAATTTATCTCTGCTTGTCGGCATTTATTGATCCAGGTCTCTAGCCAGCGTGATCTGGGCTAAAACATACAGCGTGGATTTTTCGCTTTGGCTTTAACCAAGATATGTGTATATTGCCTGCCGTTTACAGGCCCGTATTTACATGCACTGCGCAAGAACGGGATACTTTACAATTACTGCCTGACCAGATTATTTTGCACATACCGATATCGCTCTCACGAGAGCCACTTTGAATTTGTAGGAGAGAGCCAATTGCGTAGCTTGCTTGGAGACTATTTGCTGCAGCGATTACAGCAAGATATCGATGGAACATTGCAGCTACGATTATTTCGCTGCTTACGCAATGCCATAATTGACGGCGTATTGGCACCCAAGACTCGTCTGCCGGCATCCCGCGATCTGGCCAAAGAGATCAAGGTTTCCCGTAATACGGTATTAAGTGCATATGAACAATTACAGGCTCAAGGGTATGTCGATGCCCGCACAGGACAAGGCACCTGGGTCACAGATAAACTGCCCGAATCCTTTTTAGTCAAGGCGGAAAATAGCAACGCCCCTGTTCAAGAAAAAAAATCTCAGCAAAGTTACAGCTTGTCTCAGCGTGGTTCTTACTTAATCGGCTATTCAGCAGCTTCGCCTTATCAATGGGGTGCCTTTGTTCCCGGTGCGCCGGATGTGACAGAGTTTCCGCATCACATTTTTAGCAAAATTCAGACCCGTTTGAGCCGTGAACCGGAAATTACCCGCTTGATTTACAGCAATGCCGGCGGCTGTCTGGAACTGCGCCAAGAACTTGCGGAATATCTGAAAATTGCACGTTCGGTGCAATGCGATGCCGATCAAATCATTATTACCGAAGGCACGCATCAGGCGATTGATCTAGTCTCGCGTACCTTGAGCGACATTGGCGATGAAGTCTGGATCGAAGATCCAGCCTACTGGGGCGCGCGCAATATTTTGCGCATTAACGGGGTCAATCTGCGTTCACTGCCGGTCGATCAGGAAGGCATTATTCCTGATCTTGATCCCAAAGTACCCCCAAAGCTGATCTTTGTTACACCCTCCCACCAGTATCCACTAGGTTCACATCTGAGCCTGGAACGGCGCAAACAGCTGCTTGCAATTGCCCGACAGCACAAAAGCTGGATTGTGGAAGATGATTATGACAGTGAATTCAGGTTTTCAGGCCAGCCCTATCCGTCTTTACAAGGATTGGAACCTGATTCCCCGGTCATTTATATGGGTACATTCAGCAAAACCATTTATCCTGCACTGCGTATCGGCTATCTGGTGGTTCCGAAGAAACTGTTTTCCCCGCTGCGCATTGTGGCCGCAGAACTCTATCGCGGTGGACATTTAATTGATCAGAAGGCACTGGCAGAATTTATCCGTGAAGGCCATTATGAGGCGCATATCCGACGCATGCGCTTACTCTACAGTAAACGCCATGCATTTCTGATTGATTTAATTCACCGTCATTTAGGTGAAGATTTTCTGCACGAATACAACACGGCAGCAGGCCTACACCTGATTTTAAAACTGCCAAGCAGCAGTGATGATGTCCTGATTGCATCGAATGCACTTGATCAAGGTATTAAGGTCAGAGCCCTATCGCAATACTATACCAAGCACTATTCTACCCGGCAGAAAGGATTACTGCTCGGTTTCGCCTGCGTGAGGGAACAAGAAATATTGGTGGCTTTCGGCGTACTGTTGAAATGCTTGCGCGACAATGGAATTCATACTTTAAACTAGTAAAATTCCGATTCTAATTAAAATTTTATTTTTAAAATCAATATATTATAGGCCAGTTTTTAAACAAGGAGTAAAACCTTTTATGGCCACTTCATTTTATTTAGTCTTTATTTTTCTGTAAACATTTCTTTCTGTAATTTTCACCTTTTTAAAGCAATTGGCTCCCTTCAATAGCTAAAAAATGGCTCTCGTCACCTGACAACAAAAAAGAGAAATTAGCAGCATACATAAACAGCATGTAACAGTTTTGTAATCAAAGTGTGATTTTTCATGTGTTTATAGAAACATCAGCTTTATTAAGTTTAACTTAAAATTAATGAAGTGATTGCGAATTCGGTTACAGTTTCAAAGGATAGATAGTGTACACAAGGTAGAGAGCTCTATTGCTGTTACACTATGGATATTAAGGGAAATTATATGGCAGAACATCAACATGTCTCCACGCCCGATTCATCACACGGCTTAAAAAGTGGACTTAAGTCACGTCATCTTACAATGATCTCGATTGCCGGGGTAATTGGTGGCTCACTGTTCATTGGCTCTGGTAATGTAATCTACTCGGCAGGTCCCGCTGCAATTTTGGCCTATGCTTTTGGTGGGTTGCTCATTCTATTAATCATGCGCATGCTGGGTGAGATGGCCGTTCTCAACCCGGATAGCGGTTCATTCTCAACCTATGCTGATCGTGCAATTGGCCGCTGGGCAGGTTTTACCATTGGCTGGCTGTATTGGTGTTCTTGGGCCTTACTGATGGGCTGGGAAGCGTATGTCGCAGGTAAAATTCTCAACAGCTGGTTTCCGTTTATCCCCATCTGGGGCTATATGCTCCTAGTGATTGTGTCATTGGTTGTCGTTAACTTACAAAATGTCAAAAACTATGGTGAATTTGAGTTTTGGTTTGCACTGATCAAAGTGATTGCAATTGTTATTTTCTTAGTCATTGGTAGCTTGGCCGTCATGCACTTATGGCCATGGAGCCAAGCAGGTGCGACAGGTATTACCCATTTAACCGCTGAAGGTTTCATGCCCAATGGTTTCTCTGCGGTAATCACGGCATTACTCGGAGTTATGTTTGCCTACATTGGCGCTGAAATTGTGACGGTGGCTGCCGCAGAATCACAAAACCCTGCACGTGAAATCCGTAAAGCATCGAACTCAGTGGTATGGCGTATCATGTTGTTCTATGTTGGTTCAATGCTTATTACCGTCTGCCTCATTCCACATAACAATCCACTACTCAAAGACCCAACTTGGGGAACCTATAGTGTGACCTTAACTGCACTTGGTATTCCAGAAGCAAAACACATTGTCAATTTTGTGGTTCTGACTTCAGTGTGTAGCTGTTTTAACTCTGCACTCTATACCTGTTCACGCATGCTGTTTTCATTGTCAAAACGTTGCGATGCACCGAAAAGTTTTGGTTTAATCAACCGTAATGGTAGTCCTTGGATGGGTGTTCTGGTGTCATCATCATTCGCTTTATTGGCAACCTACCTGACGGCCACTGAAAGTATGAATGTCTACGACATCTTTATGTTAGCGACAGGTACAGCGGCACTCTATGTCTATCTCACCATTGCTTTTTCTCAATTACGTATGCGTAAGAAATTAGAAGCGGAAGGACAAGTGATTGACTTTAAAATGTGGTTATTCCCCTGGCTGACTTATCTGGCAATTTTCTTTATTATTGGTGCCCTGATTACCATGCTGGTTGAAGGAACATATTTCAAAGAAGTGACTTATACCAGCTTGCTTGCACTCTTTATTGTGGGATTAGGCATCTGTGCACAAAAATTCAATTGGGGTAAAGATTCACAAAAAAAAATTTCGCAAAATAGAATAAACCTGAGCGACAATATTTAACGCTCAAGCTGATAAAATAAATCTTGGGGACAGAATCAGACCCAGCTGGTAGGTGAATCGTTAATCTAAACTTTCACCTACCAATAACAATAAAAGATCTTTTATCATTCAAAAACTGCTCTTCTTTTTATCGGATATAAATAGTAGCAACGTTCTCAATAGTCGGGCATCATCTGCCTAAAATGCCTTAAATAATCTCCCATTTTATAGATCTTTTTTTCTTGGATAACATGGCGAACAAAATCAAGTTCCCGATAGTCCTTATCTTCAGATTTTAGATTTTCTAATACTGGATCTGATAAAGGGCGCTTTTTAATATCTGAACGCTTTATTGTGTATCACAATGGTTTCAATTACTTATCAATAATACACGATATGATCAAACTCATATACTCGGTTAAGCTCAGTTATATACAGGCATAAAAAAAGCCTAAACCATTGAGATTTAAGCTTCATTTACTTATATATCGTCATTCGGTGGCGTCAATTGAACTCAAACCCTAACCTATTAATTCTCAAGCTATTTTGTTGAATAAAAAAATTCATTGACCCAATTTTGACCCAAATGAGATTTAGCGGATTGAATCACTTTAAAATCTTGTTCAAATCCTAATTCAGGATTTGAAGTGGTGTACCGATTCTACCATTATTATAATCCAATAAAAAATATTATGTTATAACATATCATTTCTTTGATATTCTTTTTTGATGTATTATTCTTTTAGACACATTTAGGGACAAGGTAATGTTTGAAATTATTGATGATTTAAAAAATAAATTAGATCAGCATCGCCCCCTATCACCTGCGATAGTAAAAAATTTACAAGAAGATCTTATTTTACGATGGACTTACCACTCGAATGCTATTGAAGGGAATACACTTACTCTTTTAGAAACGAAAGTCGTGTTAGAAGGCATAACTGTCGGTGGGAAGGCATTAAGAGAACATTTCGAGGCAATTAACCATAGAAATGCTATTTATTACGTTGAAGATATTATTAGAAAAGAAGAGCCATTTTCTGAATGGCAAATTCGTAATATCCATCAGCTTATCTTAAAGAATATTGATGATGATAATGCTGGACGTTATCGTCAGCAAAACGTTCTGATATCAGGTGCTACGTCTACCCCGCCTGATTACACATTATTAAATGACAAGATGACTCAATTAGTAGACTGGTATAATAGTGAAGCGCATAAGCTGCATCCAATTGAACGTGCAGCCAAAGTACATGCTGATTTTGTTGGCATTCATCCATTCATTGATGGTAATGGGCGTACATCACGTCTATTGATGAATCTTGAATTATTAAAAGCTGGCTATCCGCCTTGTGTTATCACTGTAGAAAATCGCTTGGCTTACTATGAGGCTTTGGATCAGTGGATGGCATATGGAAAGACTGAATCTTTTATCCAATTAGTTTCCGATGCTGTACTAGAAGGATTTAAACCATATCAAGTAGTTTTAGGAATTTAAAATTATATAATCGATTAATCATTCAAGTTGGTCCAACTGCTCACAAGCGATCAAATTAAGATGTACAAATTGTTCCCAAGAAATTTTTTGTTTAAAGTGTTGCTCATAATAGGTATCAACTCGACATACTTCCGGACGATTTTCATAGATTGTACATAAATGAGATGTTAGATCGTGGTAACGGCAAATGCCGTCACCACGATCTAAAAAATCAGTTTGGTTTGATAAATTAACATGCCTGCAACAGGCTCCGCACTGAGTGCATGGAAAAGCAATCAATTTTTAGCCAACCCTAATAACCAGCTTCGAGTACTTTCTGAATTTCCCATTTCAAATGGTAATTTAATTTCTTGCTTTTCTATTTCTTTCTTTAGAACTATATTGCGCTCTAATTCAGAATTAGCACTGTTTAGTTGTTCTGTAAATACAGAAATCTCATCAATATTTAAGCCAAATTCTAATTGCGTCAATTGTAGAATATATTGGTCTAACTCTTTATTGATCTCTCTAAAGTTATCTAGTATTTTTTCATATTTTGTTTTTACCTGATCTAAATATGACCAGAATTTTTGCATTATTTCACTTTGCTCAATGAAATAATTTAAAGCCAAAATTACAATACCACTTGTCAAAGCGCTAGCGAAGTCAACAACTAAATTTCCTAAAGGCATTGAGTTAAGAGCAGCTAAACCTTCATGCATAAGCATACCTACGATTATGCCAATACTTGCTGAAAGAATTTTAAAAGTGGCTTTAGTTAACTCACCAGTCGATAAGTTCTCTGGATTAAAGAATGCCATCTTCATGACTTTGATCAAATTTAACCAGGTCTCTCTTATAATTTTCCCCCAAAACTTTGTTGTTGTAAGAAAAATATTTAATACCGTTGTAGAAAGACTTGCAAAAACACCTGAAATTGTTGCATCCCGAAAACTAGAAACTACATCCTTAAACCGCTGCTTTACACGTTCAATAATATTTAAAACCGTATCTTTTAAATCATCTAAAAAGTTTTTAATTCTAAATTCAACTGTTTTATACTTCACGTATATAGAAGGAATTACCGCTTTTATTTCAAACCAAATTTCAGCAAGTATAAGTCCTAATGTCTCCCTTAAACCCATTTTTAAACCAGCAATCCCTGCTGATGTTAAGCTTGCCTTAAAAAACTTAGTACTTTGATAATAACTATTTATCTGCTTCTCAGTTTCAGCTCTTGCCTTTTCATCAACTTTTTTCATGGATTCACTATCAACTTGTTTAAGCTCATCCAATGATTGCTGTTTTTTTCTAATTTTATCTTGAACTTGCTGAAACTCATGCCGTTCTTGAGGTGTAGATTGTGGCATTCCATGAAGCTTCTGATTTAACTTACTTAATTCAATTTCACGATTATTAATTGTTTCGGGTAAATTATTTAAAAATTTATCAACAGAATGCTGTTTTTTAGTTCTATTTATACTGCTAGCCGTTGACGATAAATTTGAGTCTTGATTAGCTAATGCTACTCCATCCAGTCCAGCTAGCATTCTTCCAGCATCATTATGAATCTCATGCGCCGATATAATATGATCCAAATCACGGTTTTGGCCTTTTGATAGATTTTTATCTTTACGATATTTATCTTTCAAAGTCCCATTTTCTTGCGCTTGTTTATCATTCCGCCCTTTCTGAATATAATTATGATGTTGATGATAAGCAGCCGAATCATATTTTTCACGATTTTCATACTTTATCTTTTCCGCTTCTGTTGCCCATATGTCTTGTCTGACATTTTGAATCGTATCAACATCTCCACCTTTTTTATCTTCAAATAATAAAAAATCAAGACCAAAGGTAGTCACTAAACTTTTAGTGACAACTTGGTTAATTTCATCTGACCAATCAAATGTTTTTGATGACATATCTGTTCCTAATATAAGAACTCCTCCTGTGTTGACAGGAGGAGTTCTTCATACTTTAAAATTATGTTATGAACGCTTAAAACCTTCATGGGTTTCTTTTAAAACTTTCTCAAGACCTTGATGATCAAGTACTTGCATACCATGCTCGTCTACAAGAATTTCTGCATTACCATCTTTGTCTAAAATAGGCTTACCTTTATTATCTTGTTTTACCTTGAATAGCGGCGTAGAAATCATTTTTGCCATAATTGCAGCTAAACTTGTACCATTTTCAATGCATGTAATCGTCTCTTCCGAAATGCTATGTATTTTTTCCTGATTACCCTCTTTTAGTATTTGATTAATCTCTTTTAGCTTTTCAAAATACAAATTGAAGACGCTATATATTTTAGTTAATTCATTATAAATTCGGTCTGCATAAGATTGGACTCGCAATAACTGCTCTTGTGCAATCTCCATTTTTGTAACAGCTTGGTCAACTTCGTAACGGATATCTCTTGCTTTATCTAGCGCTTTAGAACCATGAATCGCATAAGCAATACCAGCTACAGCTAATACAGGGGCAACAACTGCGCCTCCTAGCACCATAGCACCACCAGCCATTCCCCAACCGCCAGCAGCTAATGAACCACCACCAATAGCCGCCATAGTAGCATTATATGCAGCGACACCAGATAAAGATGCTATAGATGTCCCTGTAGATGCGGCTCCAAGAGCCATAACGCCACCGTATACAGCAAATCCCGCTGCTGCTCCCGAAACACCACCACCAACAACAGTTTTCAAATAGTCAGTTGCTGTAATAGCAACTTCCTTTATTTGATTTAATTTATGCTGGGGAATTTGAATTTTTGTATCGCTATATTTTTGAAAATTATTATTTTTTAAAATTTCTTCTACTAAACGATCAAACTTATCAAAATCTGAACCTATTTTGAGCTCTAACTCGCCTAAGCTTTCTAATGACTGACTGGTTTTATTATTTACTTCGTCAAGAGCTTCCTTATGCTTTTTATAAATATTTTTTGAGCGTTCAATAATATCATCTGCAAGACTTTTGTCTTGATGACCATCATAAGCTTTTTTAGCTCCAACCGCTGTCGCTGCAACGGCAGCCCCAATTAAAATTAATGGTAATGGCATGGTTTCCTCTCAATTACTACTAAGTAATTATTTTTAATAATGACTAAAAATATGAATTTATTTTAGAGCAGGATTATGCAACTTAATTAACTTTTAAATTCTCATAAATGAGTTCAAATTAATAAATAATTACCTACTCTAAAAAAGATAAAAATCTCAAACAAATTTAAATACTTTTAATATCTTCCATAGTTTCATAACCTCTATTTCTTAACTCTTTTCGAGCTGCTACCGCTTTAATAGGTGAACGCTGAGCTTCTGTAAGGCAAATTTTAGCTAGTTGACGATCACTGAGATCAGGCATTTCTTCCGCATATTGAGCAGATCTTTCTTTTGCTCCTTCATACTGAGTTTTAGCTTCTTTAGCTGCATATTCTCCTGCTACTTTTGCTACTTGTCCCACTTTATTCCAAAAACTCATTTTATACCCTCGCTTTTTTACACATTAAATTTGATAAAAATTACATTAATTTTTCTTGTCAAGAAAATGAATTCCCCACATTACAACTATTGCAAGCCACCCTAAAGGACCAAGAAATAATAAAATTATTGTAGCTAAAATACGTCCAACCGGATTACCAGATTTCCATAAAGCTGCAGCTTGACCAGCTGCCTTATCCCTATCTCTATTATTCATTAACCTACCCCCTCATTTACTTTTAAGTTAAAGTTCAAAAATCTTATTACCCATCATAAAGTCATCAAATTCATTTTCATTTTTAAATGGCAATTCATGTCCCAAATATTGGTATAACTCTTGATAAGCGATAACGATTTTATTTATTTCCACAGAATTCAAAGATGCTTTGATCTGAACAAAAGACTTATTAAAAATTTCTTTCCGTTCTTTATCTTCCTGCTCAATTAAACTATCTAGCTGAGCAACTTTTTCTTCAATAAGCGGCAATACTTCTTCACAAATCCGTTCAACTTCCTGACGACGGATTCGAGCAACATCTCGTGTGTAAAATACAGAACCCGTAATCTGTGCAGCTTTTTCAATTAAACGGAAAATTGTTACAGTTACTAAAGCTGAAACAAATGAAGTAATCACAACAGAAAATACTTCTGGAATACCAATGCTAATTAAATATTGATATAACCCCACAATGAAAGTAGTTACTGCTAAAGCAGCGATTGCTTTAGAAATATTCAAAATTGTTTGGAATAAGGATTTATTCTCACCTGTAATAAACAACCATATTTCATCGCAAACAACTTTGAAATACTTACTCCCTTTCTGAATCGCTTGGTAGATATTTTTATAAAAGCCTGAAATTAATCCAACCACATAATCAATTGCAGATTTTGATAGGTTTTTCAAAAGGCCTTCTTCAAATATTTCTTTAAATTTTTGCTTAGTGTCATTGATCACATTTTGAAATCGTGCAGAAAAATCTATATTCTGATCTTTCCATGCTTGGCGAATTTCAGCGACACAACGCCCAACCATATAGGCAATCGCTTGTTTTATACTAATGTTAGTGTGTTGAATCACTTCATGAGTAACGAAATGACCCTTCTGATGAAGTTCTGATTCAGCAATCAAAAAATAATCTGCTAAGTTCTGTAAATTCTCTTTAGCTTTTTCTTCATCAGAAAAAGTTATAATCACACTCTCAGCCCAAGTTCCCTGTAAAGAAACTGAACGTCTAGAAATTTGTCCTGCTACTAGCTTTTCTAATACCGCTTGAGCAATTACATCGCCCAATTCTGCACGATCTAACCAATATTCTTTAGCTTTTTCAAAATCTTCTAAAGGTACAACCAATTTGTCAGTGTTTTCTAAATATCTCTCTGCTGCTAAATGAGTGAAGTTTTTTATAGATTTATATTGTGCCTTTTCACCATTTAGTATTTTACCTTTAGCAAATGCTACAACATCTGTCGCACTATCATTATAATTTTCTGCGCTTAAAATCGAGTCTGAAAGCTTTACACCTTGCTTTTTTAAGTTATAAAGATAATCAGCTGTTGCATACTTTTTGTCAGAGTTAGTAATAGCTTCATTTAAATTATTAATAAAAACATCCCGAACCTCAAACAAGTTTCCCTGTCTATTGGGATTTTGATTATGCTCACCTGATTTAGTTGTTAATATGCCTTGTAGCTCATCTCGATATTGTAAAGAAGCATCTAACAACTTTTCACTGCGTTGCTCCAAGGTCCAAGATAAATCTACATTTAGCTTTGTTGATATATCATCAACAAAGCTATGCAATACCTCTTCAAGATAAGTCATAATCAAGTCCTGTAATAGCATTAAAGTCTAAAAGTCATCCGACGCATCTAACCCTGCAAACAGCTCCTCATTTAATTGTTTTTTACGTACTTCAAGGTCAGAAATTTGCTGTTTAAGATCTTGAATTTCTTGTGACTTTATACGATCAAATTCTACTGCTTTAAAATATATGGCATTTTGTCTATCATTAAAATCATCAAAAGATTCAAACATCTTTTTCTTAACGGAACTTTCCTCATCCCACTTTTCTTGGATTAAATCCTCAATTCTTTCAATACGCTCTTCAATTTTAGAAATTTTATTTTCAATTTCTAGTAACTCTGCTGAAGTATCCTGACTCATGTCATTTCCTCTTAAATACTATTTAAACGATTAACCAAGTCTTTAGCTTGGTCACGTACATCACGAATTGCCACATCTAAAGCACCATTTTCTTTAATTAATGGAGCCTTAACCAATGCAGAAATCCCCCCCATACACAAAAAAGCATTTGCTAATATTGCTTTTTCAGCTTGAGTAAATGTTTGATAATCATCTTTGTGTTTACGTATTTTTTCTATCTCTACGATTAACTCATCTGCCACTTCACTCAATTGCTCAATTAAACCTGCAATCGCATGTGCAGCGTTACCGATAGCACGTGTTGTTTTAGCTGCAATCATTTTTTCATTGTAAATTGCATGAGCTTTAGCTAAATTTCTTTTTGCATCATCAACAGCAGTTTCTGCACTAGCAGCTAACATTGCCCCACCAACCGCTAAAATTGGACCAGCAACAACTCCCCCTAAAACAACCATGCCCCCAGCCATGCCAAATCCACCAGCGGCCAAACTTCCACCACCCAACCACGCTAATGTGGCATTTGTTGCAGCTGCACCACTGAGTGTACTAATTGCTGTTCCAGTTGAAGCAGCAGCCAACATTTGTGTACCACCATAGGCAGCTAAAGCTGTTAATGCACCACTTGCTCCTGCGACACCTACTCCGGATACTATTTCAGGTAATGAAACAGATAGTCTATCTAACTCTAACAACCTATTTTCTACATCAATACCTTTTAATTCAGTCATTTGACTAATTTCAATATTTTTAATTCCATCTAACGCTTTTTTAAAAGGGATATAGCATTGCTCAACCACGGCAATACGTGTTGCTCCCAAGATAGTTAAACGCTCATTAGTTTTCACCCGCATTTCTTCAAGAGTTTCATCAGCTTCATCTAATTTATTTTCAGCCTGACGAAAAATTCTTTTTGCTGTATCAAATCCGGCTTTAGCATCAGATCCTTTTTTAACACCATACGCCCCAGCTGCTGCTGCTCCAACACCGATTAATAACGGTACAAGTGGCAATACCATTTATATATTCCTCTTATTAAAGTTCTTACACATTTTTTAGATCTATACGTTTTAAAATCAATTAGAGCTTATGTATTCATTCAATCCCTTTTCCATCTCATCTTGCAATCTTCCTGGATTTACAATTTTAAGATGTGGAATCCAAAACCGGATTAGAGGCAACAGCTGCATATCATGATTAATTTTTGAGGAGACCAACAACCCACCATCCCCCAACTCTCTTACAATTTGTTGCTCAGGTAGTATTGATCTCTGTTTAAAATAAAAAGCAACCTGACTATCAATAGATAAAATGATTTCCTGTTTATCCTGTCCAAACCAGATGCTGTCATCATCTTCCACAAGTTTTACAATATTTTGATCTGGAATAAATTGAGGATATTCATGCGTAGCGTGCATAAGTTGAATATGTGAAATGCGATAAGTACGTAATTGATTTTTTCTAACAGCTGCCAAATACCAGCTACCATGATGATGAATCAAGCGATAAGGTTGAACCAGTCTAGATTCTCCTTTATATAGAAAACCAATTTGTCGCTGCTCTTGAATTGCTTTTCCAAAAACTTTGAAAAGTTCTTTGAACTGACTAGCATCTTCAAAAGAGTAACCCTTAGCACTATAAATCTGATGCGCTCGACTATCTAAAAGCTCACGCAGAAAAGACATATCCAATGAGGGATACAAATGACTAATTCCTGAGAGCTGTGCAAAATTACGGATATCCTTTGGAGCAATTTTTCCCAAATAATTTGAGTCTAGGTAAAATTTTTTATTTTCATTATCCTGTAACAAAGGCAAATAAGTGTTAAGACGATCAAAATCTCTCGAAATAGTACGTGTACTTACCCCAAACTCAGATGCCAGCTCTTTTATGCTTAACTGATACCCCATATTTAACTTTGTTAAAATATTTGCTAATCGGTCAGCTAAACGCTCATGAATAGAATCATCACGTTGCATAAATTTTCTCTAATTATTTAAAACATATACCAAACTTTTAAAGTTTTGATATGCTTGAAATATAACACATTAAAAAAACAAAAATTCACAATAAAACACAAAAAAACATTAGTTTAATTTTAATTTAAATAATGTTTAGCCTTTCTAAATAACGTTCTAGGTGCAACATTGCTAAATAGAATCTCTTTAATTCAGCCCAATTTATCTTTCCCTGTATTAATGCTCTAAAAATACGCTTTAAAGCCTTCTTCCTATGCTTATTGGTAAATGAGCCTGAACGTATTATCATATCGATTTTCTTTTCCTGGGTACTTTTCATTGCAGCATTTGATTAAGCTTAAGAGACTCAAATAAACAAGACAAATATAGAAAGAGAAAATGACAGGTGATGTCATAAAGCTTAAAAATTATTTAATTTCTTGAATATCTACTTTTCTTATTTGATTTTTTTTGCTGAGATGGTGACTGTTTAACTCATTAAAAATATCTAACAAAATCTGTTATTTAAAAAATAATTAGCTATAGATTTTTACCCTAATTTACCCCATTATCTTTTTAAACAACTACCACTTAAATTTTTATAAAAATGTTCAAATCAGAACGCTATTATCATACTGACTACTTGGGCGAATCTGGGGTCACAGAAACCTGTTTATACAGCCTTTGCAATCTCATTCAGACTAATGCAGATCTAAGTTATGCTCTATTACTAACGAACGATCAATCTCATGCACTCATCCTCAAAGATCAATCGGACGGTTATTACATCATCCGTTCAGGCTTTACATCAGGTTATCCAGGTGAAGGACCAAAAGGACTAGCAAAAGCCTTAACTATTTTAAATAAACATCAAATAGATACAGAAGAAATTCTCGTTACTTCAAAACTAATGAGTAAACTGAATAATGCCTCACTCAGCGATAAAGAGATTGATTTTATTTTCAGAGAAAAAATCGTTCGCCCAATACGTCTGCATGACTATATCTATCCTTTCGAAAACGAAGTAAATCAAGCATCCAATCTAAAGCGTTATTATCCGCTAGAACTACCCTACTCGATTATTGATAACAGGATTTTCGATCTAGCGTTACTCTTCAAGCAAGATCCTGACTCTGCTTTAACAAAAGCATATAAACGACTTGAAGACATTGTCCGAACACGTACAGGGATCAATGAACATAGCACCAAACTATTTGCACACGTCTTTCAAGGTGAAAATGCCCTTCTCACTTGGGACGTACCAGATAATGCAGAGATCAAAGGTCGAGTAAATTTATTTACGGGTGCGTATATGGCTTTTAGGAATGCTCGTGCCCATCGAGAAAAAGATGAAAACCTAATCCATCAGTATCGAGAGTTTTTATTAATTAATGAACTCTATCTACTCGAGCAAGAGACAATTTTGATTCAACCCAAAGAATAAGTCTAAAGTGCGAGTTCAACTTCCATAATTTTATAAGTATACTTCTTTTAAATATAGATACTTATAAAGGGTAAACATGTCTCCAGAAGATAAAGCTCGAGTTATTATTGATCAAAAACTAGAATCTGCTGGCTGGCTTGTTGTCGACAAAAAAGAGTTTAACCCTGGTGCTGCCCTAGGTATCGCTGTTCGAGAGTTCCAAACTAAAACGGGTCCAGCAGATTACATTCTTTTTGTAAATCGTACCCCTGTTGGTGTCATTGAAGCAAAGAGAGATGAAGAAGGTGAAAATATCACCACACATGAACGCCAAACAAAAAGGTATGCAACATCAGGCTTTAAATCAAAAAAAATCTATGATGATCTTCCATTTCTTTTCCAAGCAACATCTCAACTTATTCGTTTTACAGATAGACGAGATCCTGAGCCTCGATCACGTGAAATTTTTTGGTTTTATAGACCTGAATTTTTAAACGAGCTGTTTAAAAAAGAGAAGACTTTACGTCAACGGCTTCAGGAAATGCCGGCTTTGAATATTGACAACCTGCGGGAGTGTCAAATAGATGCAATAACAGGACTAGAAAAATCATTAGCTTTACAACAACCCCGTTCACTCATTCATATGGCTACGGGGGCTGGTAAGACATTTACAGCGATTTCTTCTGTCTATCGCCTGCTCAAATTTGCAAAAGCCAAACGCATTTTATTCTTAGTTGATACGCGAAACTTAGGAAAGCAAGCACAACAAGAATTTATGGCGTTCACACCACCTGATGACAAACGGAAGTTTACTGAGCTTTATAATGTTCAACGCCTCATGTCCTCCACATTAGACAGCAAAGCGGATGTATGTATTTCGACGATCCAACGTATGTATTCGATTTTGTCTGGGGACAAACTAGATGAAAGCGATGAAGATATTAATTTGAATGAATTGGATACAATCGAAGAAAATAAGCGATTATCAAAAAATCTGATCAAATACAATCCTAATGTCCCTATCGAATCTTTTGATTTTATTATCATTGATGAATGCCACCGCAGTATTTACAATTTATGGAAACAGGTCCTCGACTATTTTGATTCATTTTTGATTGGTCTTAGTGCAACACCCGATAAACGTACCTACGGTTTCTTTAATGAAAACATTGTTGCTCAATATAGTTATGAGCAATCTGTAATCGATGGTGTCAATGTTGGCTACGACATTTATGAAATCGAAACCGAAGTTACTAAAAAAGGTCAAACAATTCGAGCAAAGCAATTCATTGATCGCCGGAGTCGTCAAACACGTGCAAAACGTTTAGTGGAGGCTGATCAAGATATTGTATACACCCATAAAGACTTGGACAAAGATGTCGTCAACCCAAGTCAAATTCGCAACATCATTCGAGAAATGAAGCGAGCTGTAAGCCAAGAAATTTTCCCAGACCGTCAAGAAGTTCCAAAAACTTTAATCTTTGCAAAATCGGATAGCCATGCAGACGACATTATTAATATCGTGCGTGAAGAGTACGGTAAGGGCAATGAGTTTTGTGAAAAAGTAACCTATAGCGCCAAAGATCCTGATGGCGTACTCAGCGATTTCCGTAACGAATATAACCCTCGTATTGCCGTGACTGTCGATATGATTGCTACAGGCACCGATGTGAAACCATTAGAGGTTTTACTGTTTATGCGAGATGTTCGTTCTAAAGGCTATTACGAGCAGATGAAAGGTCGTGGTGTTCGTAGTTTAGATGAAGATGGTTTAAAGAAAGTTTCGCAAAGTGCTAGCGGTGCCAAAACTCGATTTGTGATCATTGATGCTGTGGGTGTAGAAAAATCCCAAAAAACTGAGAGTCGCCAATTAGAGCGCAAACCAACCACAACCTTAAAGCAGCTCATGGATGGCATCATTATTGGTGATGTAGACGAAGATACTGCTTTAAGTTTGGCAAACCGACTGATTCGACTCAATAAAAATTTAGATGCAGAAACGCAAGCTAAAATCAGCCAGCTTACCGATGGCAAAAGTCTAAAACAGATTACTGAATCGATTTTGGATGCGGTTGATCCTGATACGATTAATCAAGCCATTATCACAGATGCTACGTCTCAAGGTCTGGTTATTGAGGAAGATTCTATTTCTGAACAGCAGTATTTGGACAAGATGAGTGAACTCCTTGAGCAGGCTTACCGTGTATTTGATGATCCTGAACTTAGAAATTTACTAATCGAAAAGAAAGATGCTGAACAAATTATTGATACTGTCAACATTGATCAAATCGTTCACCGTGGTTTTTCTGCAAATGTAGAACAGAAAGCTCAGGAAGACATCGAAAAGTTCGAAGCCTATTTAAAAGAGCATCGTGAAGACATTGAAGCCCTAAGTTTCTTTTATGATCAACCCTATCAACGCCGTGAACTGACTTTAAGCATGATTCAAGAGCTTCATGATAAACTCAGCCGTCCTCCGCTATTACTGACTACTGAACGTCTTTGGTCTGCTTATGAAAGAGTAAAAGGCAGTCAAGTCAAAGGTGTAAATACTCAGCGTAAATTAACGGATTTATTATCTTTAGTTCGTTTTGCTTCTGGTTTAGATCAAGAGCTTTCTCCATTTAGTGAGGAAGTCGATAAACGTTTCCAAAAGTGGGTGTTTAGACATAATGCTCAGAATGCAACGGCATTTACCGAAGAGCAAATGACTTGGTTGCGTTTGATGAAAGATCATATTGCGAATAGTTGTCAGCTAACACCGAATGATTTTAAGTTGGGTTCGTTGGCGAGTCATGGCGGGGCCTTTAAAGCGGCAGAAGTTTTTGGTCGAGAGAAACTGATGCCATTAATGAAAGAATTAAATGAAGAGTTAGTGGCATGACAAATTTACCAACCTCTTGGTGTGAAATCGAATTCGATGAAGGTTTCGATTCTCTATCACCTAATACAAATAAGATAAAACAAAAATCTTATCTTAGTGTTGGCGAAATTCCAGTTATAGACCAAGGTGAAAATTTCATTAGTGGCTATACAAATGATCCCGATAGTTTGGTTCAAATCTCATCTCCTGTAATTGGATTCGGTGACCATACGCGACGATTTAAACTCATCACCTTTCCTTTTGCAGTCGGTGCAGATGGATTAAAACTTATTAAGCCTATAAATAATCTTTTAGAAGCTAAATTTGCATATTACCAATTCTTAAATACCAAGATTGAAGACCGTGGATATAGCCGTCATTATCAATATTTACGTAAATCGAAATTCAATTTAGCTCCTTTGAATGAACAAATCCGTATCACTGATAAAATCGATGAACTATTTAGCGAACTGGATAATGGCATTGTAGAGCTTGAAACAGCTCAAAAGAAATTAGAGCTTTATCGTCAGTCTCTTTTAAAGTCAGCTGTTGATGGTGAGCTCAGTAAAGAATGGCGTGAAACGCAAATAGAAACTTCTGAAACTGGTGAACAGCTATTAGCTCGTATCTTAAAAGAACGTCGTGAACGTTGGGAGCAGGAGAAACTTAAAGAGTTTGCAGAAAAAGGGAAAAATCCGCCAAAAAATTGGCAGGATAAATATCCTGAGCCTGTTCAACCTGATACAGAAAATCTACCTCAATTACCTGAAGGTTGGGTGTGGGCTACATTATCTCAAGTTGGTTGGTTAGACCGCGGAAAATCGCAACATAGACCACGTAATGCTCCTCATCTTTACGGTGGGGATTATCCATTTATTCAAACGAGTGATATTCGTTATGCTGATACATTTATTGAAAGCTATGAGAAAACTTACAGCGAAGCAGGTTTAGCACAAAGTAGATTATGGCCAGTAGGTACGATGTGCATTACTATTGCGGCAAATATTGGGCATACTGCCATCATGAGTTTTGAAGGATGTTTCCCCGATAGCCTCGTAGGATTTTTAACAACATCTAACGATGTATCAGTACGATATATTGAATTTTTTATGCGCACCGCTCAGAGAAAATTAGAAGATGAAGCCCCAGCAACTGCACAAAAAAATATTAATTTAGATATTTTATCAAAAGTTGTACTTCCATTACCTCCTTTTAAAGAACAACTACATCTTGTTGAAGTATTAGATAATCAATTAGAAAAATTGCAATTTCAAAATGAAGCCATTAAAAACTCTATAGAATCTATTTCCAAGCAAAAGCTGAATATTTTAAAGCAAGCTTTTAATGGAAAACTTGTATCTCAAGATCCAAATGATGAACCCGCTCAAGTCTTGTTAGAACGTATTCAACAGCAACGTGAAGCAGAAGCTTTAGTAAAAAAATCATCTACCAAAAAACGCTCAACCTCAAAAGCTAAAAAGGAAGTAGGTATGTCTCGTTCTATCCTAGAAATTTTACAACAGCAGTCAGATTGGATTTCAGGGCAAGAATTAGCAACATCTTTTGGACTAAACGGAAACAGTAAAATTGAAGAAATCGAACAATTTTACGAACAGCTTCGCACGTTAAGCTTAGATGACAAAATCATAGTAAAGCCAGATCAACAAAATAGTAAAGAACAAGATCTGATTAAGCTCAAGGATAAGACTGATGCGTCTTGATTATTTAAAAATTGGTAGTGCAAAGGATAGCTCTACCCATCAATTTAAAAATTTAAAAGATGTCTGTATCGACTTCGATGAACATCAATCCATCACTGTTGTTATTGGTTGGAATGGGACAGGTAAATCTAATGTATTAGAAGCACTTGCTATTATATTTAGAGATTTAATTCGAAAAGAAAAAATGCCAGCCTTTGCCTTTGAGCTGAAATATGAGATCGGTTCAGGCATAAACAAGAAATATGTCACTATTCAAGCTGATCCTGATTTGGAAAAAGATCAATATATTTTTTCGTACATCCCACTTCAAACAGTTTTAGAACCATTAAGCCCACATCAATCTCCAATAAATTTAGTCGAACTAAAACAACCTGATTTATTCTCAGAAAAAGTAATTCCTAACCCTGAAAGTGAAAATGAGGCTTCTGAAGCACCTAAACCTATAAATGTCTCTTTTACAAAATTTACAGCTGAAAATAGTGAGTTTTTACCTAAATTTGTTTTTAGCTATTACTCTGGTTTAAGTACTAGAATGCAGGATATTTTTACACCATACATCGAACAATATGACAAAAAACTAAGAAGTGGTAAAACTTCGGAGGAAGTTGGGTTTAAACGTATGTTCTATGCCCTTCCTATTCACAGTCAATTTGTCCTCTTAGCTTTTTTATTTAAACAAGATGAAACGATTAAATCTTTTTTGGAAAATCAGTTAGGTATTGATGCCGAATCTGGCATCGAATCAATTCTTTTTGAATTACGCCAACCCTCTTGGACAAATAAAAATGATGATGGTGATCCAAGACTTTGGGATGCTAAAGGCGTAGTTAAAGAGTTCCTTAGTGAACTGTACGATATTTCGTTAGCACCAATTAAAATTACCAAAAGTTCAAAAAGTAGCTTATGGAATAAGAAAACTCGTGAATATCAATATCTATTTCTTAAAGATATGCCATCTTTTCAAAAACTCATGGAGCATAAAGAACCACGGATTCTATTTCGTGATTTAGAAAGTACTTATGTCTCTGAGTTAATTGAAGCTGTACACATACGCGTTAAATTAAAAAAGAATAATGGTACTGTCACTTTTAAAGAATTAAGTGAGGGCGAACAACAACTACTGACAGTTTTAGGCTTATTACGTTTTACCAATGAAGAAGAAAGTCTTTATTTGCTCGATGAACCTGATACACACCTGAATCCTAAATGGTCAGTTGAATATCTAAATTATTTAAAAGATTTCATGAAAAGTGAGGTGAACGGCTTAAGAACAAATAGTCATATTGTACTTACGACGCATAATCCGATTGCTATTGCAGAACTCAAAAAAGAACAAATTCAGATTTTACATCGTGATGAAGATAAGCAGATTTATGCGACTGAACCTGATTTAGACCCGAAAGGTATGGGCTATGCTGGGATCATCACGAGTGATATGTTCGGATTAGGGAGTTCTCTAGACAAAAAAACTAATGAACTATTAATTGAATATCAAAAGCTGGTCATTAAACCAAGAATAGATAAAACACCTGAAGATAAAGAACGCCAAAAGGAATTACGAGAGTATCTAGAAAAATTAGATTTTAATTTTGATTTTAAAGATCGGATTAAACAGGAATTCATGCGAGCTCGTTTCGACTTAATGCATGGGAATACGTATGTGGATGACCCTATCGTTACAGATGAAAATAAACAAAAAGCTTTAGAAATCTTGTTAGATAGTTTATTAGATAATCAATTATGAAATTTATAGATCACACAACACCACCAAATGCCCCAAAATTTCACAATGATGCTGATGAAACAACGACATACACTTATCAAGTTATCAATGCTTCAAACATACGGAGCCCATCTGACAAGCACTCTCCTAGAGAAAAATTAATTGATGCTGGACATTGGAAAACACTAAAACCATGGTTAGCGAGTAAAAGTGCTGGAAAATGTTGGTTTTGTGAAGCAAAACAAGTACGCTCCCATTCTGATGTCGAGCATTTCAGACCAAAAAATAAAGTACACGTTCATGGTAATACTCTCAAATATCCATCAGGCCATCCTAATGCTGATCAGGATTTCGATGGATATTGGTGGCTAAGCTACGATTGGAGAAATTTCAGATTATCTTGCCAAAGATGTAATAGAGAAGAAAAGGATTCTGAAACTGCAATAAAACATGGCAAAGGAAATGAGTTTCCTTTAATTGATGAGAACTCACGTTGTTGGGATTACTCTGCTAATCTTAATACGGAACAACCTTTACTATTAGATCCTTGTATTCAATCTGATACTGATCTTTTATTACATCCTATAAGCGGAGAAATAGTTCCTGCTATTTCCGATGTTACAACCATTGAAAATAAGAGAGCAGATTTCACAATTAAATTATTAGGCTTAAATGCTCATGGTGTACCAGATATCAAACTAGAAATCAGGCATACTTTAGAGGCTATGTTAGAGCTTATTTTAGGGCAGGTTAATGTCTCTACCAAAGTAGATCAAGCAATATCAAATAAACTCAACCCAGATACTGAATATTATACTTTTACTAAAGGTATCATTCTTCAATATCGAGATGAAATACCTTGGTTAGAAAGTAAACTAACATCAATGGGCTTATAGGTCTTACACTAGTATTGATGTATTCTTGACCGAGATTTTTAGAACTGATTACATTGTAATGAATGCGACTACCTTAATTTCCAAAATTTGGAATTTCTGCCATACCTTACGTGATGATGGTGTGGGCTATGGTGATTACCTAGAACAACTGACATTCTTACTTTTCTTAAAAATGGCGCATGAACAAAAAACACTAAATCCATTTGAGTCAGTTGATGTGGGTATTCCAGCTGGTTACGACTGGGAAAGCCTGATTAGCCTTAAAGGTGCCGAGTTAGAAACGCATTACCTTAAAATACTCAATAAACTTGGCACGATGTCAGGTATGTTAGGTGCTATTTTTTTTAAAGCACAAAATAAAATTCAAGATCCTGCAAAACTGCATCGTTTAGTATCACTCATCAATGAAGATACTTGGAGTGGTATTGGTGCTGATGTAAAGGGCGACATGTACGAAGGCCTTTTGCAAAAAAATGCAGAAGATACCAAAAGTGGTGCTGGTCAGTACTTCACCCCTCGCCCTGTCATCGATGCAATTGTTGAATGTGTACGCCCAAAACCAATGAAAACAATTGCAGATCCTGCATGTGGTACAGGTGGTTTTTTCCTTGGAGCACATAAATATCTACTGTCTCAAAAGCTAGATAACAAACAGGCTGAATTCTTAAAAGAAAAAACCTTCTTTGGTAATGAGATCGTCGCAAGTACACGCCGTTTATGTTTGATGAACTTGTATCTACATAACGTTGGTCATCTTACAGATGAACCACATATTGCTCGTGCTGATGCTTTAATTAGTGAACCTGCTGTAAAAGTAGATTATGTTTTAGCCAACCCTCCTTTTGGTAAAAAAAGTAGTATGACTTTAACCAATGAAGAAGGTGAAGAAGATAAAGAGTCTCTTACTTACGAGCGCCCTGACTTTTGGGTAACCACATCAAATAAACAATTAAACTTCTTACAGCATATTGTCAGTATGCTAAAAGCAGACGGTAAAGCTGCTGTCGTTTTACCTGACAACGTACTGTTTGAAGGTGGTGTAGGTGAACGTGTACGTAAGAAGTTATTAACTGGATGTGATGTTCACACGATTTTACGTTTACCTACCGGCATTTTCTATGCAAATGGCGTGAAAGCAAATGTGATTTTCTTTGATAACAAGCCTAAATCAGAACAAGTTCAGACTAAAGGTATTTGGTTCTATGACCTTAGAACCAATAAGCGCTTTACGCTTAAAACTCGTCAACTTCGTAAAGCTGATTTAGATGACTTCATCAAATGCTATAATCCTGAAAATCGTTTCGAACGCCAAGAAACGGAACGCTTCAAGTATTTTAGCTATGAGGAAATTACTGGCCGTGATAAAACCAACCTAGATATCTTCTGGCTGAAGGATAATAGCTTAGACAACCTAGATGACTTACCTGCTCCAGATGTACTGCAACAAGAAATCATCGAGCATTTAGAAGCTGCTTTAGAGTCTTTTAAATCGGTTGCTATAAGTTTAAAAGATTAAGAAAATCAAAAGCTAGGCTAATTCTATTAGCCTAGCTTTAATCTCTTTAGCTGTTGCTGTTAAATCAATAGTTTGAAATTCCAACCAATAACCCTGAACTTTTACTTTATCAGAGATTTCCTCTCCAACACTCGGATGAAGTAATATCCCTCTTTGAAATACTGGACATCCATTTTCTTCTTGTGACCTTAGATACGCATATATTTGATAGATATAGCCATTCCTATATTTTTCCTTACCGAAACGATTACGTACTAAAATTTTATTGAATTTAGTATCAATAACTATCGCCTGTTCCGTTTGTTTATTCTTTAAAATAATATCAGCCTCCATCTGAGGCAACATATCTGTAGTCAATGAATCCGTATCCACTTTCCACTCCAATTTTTTGTTATGGCTGACTTCCCAGACATTAGTTTGTAAATTCTTAGCGTAAAATCCGTAAATAGCTTTTTCAAACAATTTTCTTAACCATTCCTCACTCATTTCTTCTAAATTTGGAAGTAAATGATTTCCTTTTTGCATTGTTGGTATTTTCAATTCATTTAACAGCTGACACGTTTGAAGAAGTGCTTGTTCAGAATAATCAAAATGACCAAACCGATCTGATTTTAGATCATAGTTTTGAATGAATGGACAAGTAACTCCCAGCCCTTCAAGAATATTAATATTCTGAACAATCCTTCCTTTCAATCCATCTATGCCCTTTAAAAAAAGTGCATTTTTCAAAGTCCTGAGTACATACTGATATCTTGGGATATCTAGAGTGAGTTCGTCATAAGAACAATTAACTTTCCCTCTCTGCATCAACATCTTACTTTCAGTTGTTAAAAAGTTAATACTGCCTCGTACACGAGTTAAATTTTCACTCCTAGTGACATAATTACTCGACAGTCCCTTAACTATATTCTTTTGAAATTGATCGCATAATAACTCTAAGATAATGGTGTATAAGTCGTCAGGGTTCTCTTCAACATTAAAAAATCTTTCTTCGGAAGTCTTATAGACTTCTGAAGCATAAAGAATTAACAACCAAACATTTTTTATGGGGATTCCATATTTGGTGATGTAATGGTAATGGATATCTAACATGTTACTTAGATGTCCTTTAATGCATTACATAAATTTGAAACTTGAGGTGTATTGTCAGGCCAATAATCTAATAACAATGGCTTAATTTCTGATTCAACAACATCTTCAAGCCATTCTTGTAGATCATCAAATACTTGAGCTGGTGTAAAGAAACTATGGCCAACGCAGAATGGTTTACCTAAACGAGGATCTTCCTGAATTACTCCATTTAACTGCTCAATATTAAGGCGCAGTTTTTGGAGTTGTCCTTCAGTTACTTGTTCAACATTTTCTTTAACAACTTTCATCCAGACTTCATTAAAAGTTGGTTCTAATTCTTCAAAGGCAAAACGTCTACGAAAAGCTAAATCCAGCTTAGCCAATGAACGATCTGCGATATTCATCGTTCCCAATACATAAACATTTTCTGGCACATAAATTTTTTCATTTTTATCTTTCTTATAAATCAACTCTAGTGAATGCTGATGAGCCCTTTTTGAGTTTTCAATGAGCGTTAGCATTTCACCAAAAATTTGAGAAGGATTACCCCTGTTAATTTCCTCAATCAAAATAACAAATTTTTGCGCAGGGTTATGGCGTGCACGATGGATCAATTCTAGGAAGGGACCATCAACAAGGTTTAGTTCTCCTTTAGAGTTAGGTCTCCATCCCCTAATGAAATCCTCATATGACGTTGTCGGGTGGAACTGGATATGAATGAAGTTTTCTTTGTACTGCCCAACAAGATACTCTGATAATTGCTGTGCTAGCCAAGTCTTTCCAGTGCCTGTTGCACCCTGAAAAATAACATTCTTTTTTGATTCAATTCTACGAACAATTTGTTCAAGCTTTTCTTCAGACATAAAACATCGATTATCAAGAATATCTTTGAGTGATATCTTTGGTTCATCAATGATTGGAGACTCTGTCATATTCTCTTCTTCATCTAGGAAATTAGGGTCATATGCTTTAATGCTGAGTTCGGGAAAACTTTTGACCGAAGAATTATCCTTTTCAAAGATTGTTTTAAGTTTAGCGATCAATTCTAAATAATTTTTGCCATCTATCGTTTTCTTAAAACCACTGTATGGAATTTGGAGCTTTAATTCTTCTTCAATGAACTTACGCGAACTACCGTCTAAACTTAGATAATCCCATGGGCGTATCCAAAACAACGCCATCGTAATGTTCCATCCAATTCCTTTTTGTTTTAGAAGGTTGTTATAAGAATCTATAAAAACTTGGTTTGCTTGAACTGTGTCTTCACCATCAGCAAACGCAATTGACGATTCAAAGAAATCCCATAAATTTTGTATGTCATTTGGTTGCTGAAATTCTTCAAAAGAGAAGAACCAAGACTTCATGTTATTTAAGAGTGGAATACCATCAAAATCACTAGGTAGTGTTGATTCTACAGATAAGGCCTGAGCCAAATCTGCAGCAATTGCTTGCCTATTTGAATCCTTCATTTGTCTATTCATCATGCCAATGACAGTAAATGGACAAATATCATTAAGCTCTTTGTTCAATAAATAGGATAAATTATTTTTTGCTGCAATGGTCTTAACTTTTTCAACTAGAATTTTTCTATCATGCTTAAATTCTAACAACTGATTTGATAAATCAACCAAGAATGGTGCCCAAGTAATTTCTTTTTTAAGAGTATCTCCAAAACGACTCTTCCAATAAGGTTCATTTCGAAAGAAATCAAAATTTTGCTTTTGGTTATCAAAAGTAAAATCTATTAGCTGTCTAGCGTAATTAGACTCATATTTGACTTGCCATAATGTAGTCCTACTTGTATAGAAATACCATTCTTTTGGCTCTTTCAGTACAGACCAGTCGACATCAACAAAGTGACCATCATTTCGATTTGCTGTTACGGTTCCTATGGCTTTTATGGCCATAACAGAAACGAAATTACCTTTACTATCGAATGGCAAATCTTTTTTGCGAACATATGATGATTTGATGGCAATTTTATCACCAACCTTCATCAAATTAACTTTATCTGTTAACTCATTTTCATAGCCATTTTCCCAAATTCCCTGTTCAATAAAGCGATCAAACTGATCTGCATTACGTCCAAACGTTGCCCCTACAAACCAATATGTTAAAGCAGATTTATCTAATTTCTGGTGAATTTCTTCGAAAGACATTTTTTGCTACTAATTTTATAAAATTTAAGTGATTATATATTTATACGGTTCAATAGACCTCTTGCGAAAGTCA
>WARP01001733.1_pt2 | contig 33421 bp, 34 predicted proteins | sample 4769151 | NCBI WGS metagenome assembly WARP01 (sample SAMN08893023, study PRJNA449175) | gut metagenome | isolation source: rumen sample fed with dry roughage | host: cow | place: India: Nagpur | collected 2016
AATGTTAATGATTTATGGAGACTATTTGAAATTTCAGGGATTCTTCCCACCTGGGAGGACAAAAGCAACACTCGGTACTCTGTGATATCAGTACCTGAGGAGAGTACATCAAAATCTGCCTGGAATTCGTGCACCTCGGCTAGTTTTTTCTTTAATATGTGCAGAAATGGATTGAACCACTGCACTGTCAGTATAAGACTAGAAAAAATCAAGTCAATAGTATGACCTCTTCTGATATGCGATTTCTCATGGCATATTGCAATATACCTTTCATTTGCAGAGAAATTATCTGGAATAAATATCCATTTTCCAAAAGAGAGAGGAGAGGAAATTTTGTCAGACAAATAGACTGAACACTCATTGCTCTTTTCAAAGAGTTCACCCCCACTCTTTAATTCAAATAATTTTTGGAGCTGAATAATGACCCTTAATAAAAAGAGCAAGCCAACAAGAGTAAAAGCGATAAGAGATATTAAAGATAATGACATATCTGTATAAACAGAATTTGAGAGTGTAGCCTCACCATTGATAATGTAAAGAGGATCCAGGATGTATCCGGAAATTGCCGGATTGGATACAGAAATATCTATTAAGGGGAAAATTGAGACTGCAGTGAACGATAGAAGCATTGCAATTCTATAAAACTGATAATTCTGAACTCTGGTAAAAAGATATTTTAAGAGGAGAAAAATAATCGCTCCAGAAATAAGAGATTCAAAAATGTAACTAAGAATTGCGTTCATGGCTATTTCTCCTTTTTATCATTTATAATTTTAAGCAGCTTATCTGCTTCGGAGACAGATATACTCTCTTTCTTTGAGAGGAATGAAACAAGATTTGCAACAGAACCAGAAAAAAACGAATTCATTATTCCACTCATTAGAGAGTTAAGATATGTCTCTCTCTCTACAACAGGATAATATTCGTGAGTATTTCCGTATGATTTATGCGAAACAAATCCCTTCTTTTCAAGGATTCTGACAATTGTTGAAACAGTGTTATATGCAGGCCTTGGCTCTGGCATCTCCTCCAGCAGGTCATTTACATATGCTCTCTCCTTGCTCCATAATAATTGCATAATTTGCAATTCAGCTTTTGTCAGCTCTTTAACTTTTTTCTTATCCATACTCAACTATTTTAATAGTTATTTAACTAATTATTTAGTTACAATATTTATGCCAACATTTCATTAGTGATAAGATATTATCTTTGCATTTGATAACATAGACTCAAATGCCCACATTAAAAGAGTTAGCTCATAAATACAATCACATTGATTACTTTAAAAGTGATCCTGTAATTTTTCCCCGTCATTTTAAAGAGTTATGGCAGAAAGGAGAAGCATCTTTTATGGACATTGAGATATCAGGTATTCTCTGTGCCCATCTTGCGTGGGGAAGAAGGGAGATGATCGTCAGAGATTGCAGGAGATTGATGGATGAAATGGAATGGAGGCCATACGAGTATATTATGGCCGGTAAATACAGAAGTGATTCCGTTTCCCTCCACAGAACAATAAAGTGGTGTGAAATGTCGTTGATATTTCACAATCTCAGAGCATATTATTTATCAAATGACTCATTAGAGTCTCTCACTCCTGAGGAATACAGAGTCAAAATATTTGGAAGAAAGCCTGACCCTAAAGCTGCTAACAAAAAGATCCATATGTTCAGAAGATGGATGGTAAGAGATGATGGAATTGTTGACCTTGGTGTCTGGAAACACACATCTCCTTCATCTTTGATTATTCCGCTTGATGTACATGTGCACAGAGCTGCCCTTGAACAGGGAATCACAAAGAGAAAGAGTTCAGATATCACGACTGCAATTGAGATTACAGAGTTTTTAAAACTTGTATTTCCGGATGATCCGTGCCTGGGTGATTTTGCACTCTTCGCCTATGGTGCTTCACAAAAAAAATAGCTATATTTGATAGATTCAAAAAAGTCTGCCAATGCCTAATCTATATATTATTTCCGGTTGCAACGGGGCAGGTAAAACAACTGCCTCATATACCATTCTTCCGGAGATGCTTGATTGCAAAGAGTTTGTTAATGCAGATGAAATAGCAAGGGGAATTTCCCCTTTTAAACCGGAAAGCGTATCAATTCAGGCCGGGAAGATAATGATTGAGCGTATGGATAATCTTATGTCCAACGGCACGGATTTTGCGATTGAAACTACACTAGCCACAAGAATATATGCGAAAATAATTAAATATGCTCAGGAGAGAGGATATCGTGTTACACTTCTTTTTTTCTGGCTTTCTATGCCCAACCTTGCTGTTGAGAGAGTTAAGATGAGGGTGGCTTCAGGGGGTCATAATATTGAAGAAAAAACAATCAGAAGACGATACGATATTGGAATAAAAAACTTATTTTCGCTATACATTCCGCTATGTGAATACTGGATGATAATAAATAATTCAACCATCCCTCAGGAGCTGATTGCAGAGGGTGGCAAGAACATGGAACCTAAAATTTACAATAAACCTACCTACAACAAACTAATTAATTATGAGCGAATCAGAGACTAAAGAGCTACGGCAAAGCATACTCAATGGTTTAAACCTCGCATTTCATAGACTTATTCAGGAGAAGAAGAAAAACAATTCTGAACTGGCCTTTTCAAACAAGGGAAAAGTGGTAAAAGTTAAAGCCACAGATCTCTAACAACTAACCCCAAACCATGGTAAAAAAAATGACTTTATTACTGCTGCTGGCATTGCTAAGCAGCAGTAATATTTTTTCACAGATAAGCTTCTCGGCAGAATTTGAATCGGGAAGCCTTGGAAAAACAACTCTGATTGATTCTGTTTGGTTCAATAATGGAAAGGGTGATTCTACGCTTTACGTATCCTACAGGATAGATTCACGATTTGACCCCTTAAACCCGGTTGACACATCATTAAGGCCGAGTGCAAGATGGTACTACTTCAGAATTGATGGAGTCAAAGAAAAAATGGTCCACCTGGCGGTTAAAAACTCAGAGGCAATCAGACCATTCTATAGTTATGACGGAGAAAACTTCGTCAGGTTTTCACAAGGAGAGAATCCGGAGAAGGGGTTGATTGTAAAGAAGTTTCTAAAAGACACAGTCTATATTTCTCACTTCATACCTTATACATGGAGCAGGCATAAATCTAAGCTTGATGAATGGAGTGTTAAGCCTTTTGTAACCAGGGAGATTATTGGCTATAGTTCTAAGGAGTTACCAATTGAAATGATTACAATAGATGAATCTGATCTCCATAATAATGATAAAGAGAAGAGACAAATATGGATTCATGGTCGCTCCCACCCCAGTGAGCAGCCGGCAAGCTGGCATCTTGAGGCACTAACTGACCTTTTATTGTCAGACACTCCAGAGGCTAAAGATCTTAGAAGAAACAGCACAATCTATATTATCCCATTTATTAATCCTGATGGTGTTTACGGCGGTTTTTCAAGATCAACATCAACAGGGGTAAATATTGAGATTAACTGGGACAGGCCGGATTCTTTAACAATGCCGGAGGTTCTGGCTCTTAAAAGGACTCTTGAAAGGGTAACCGCTCAAAAGCCACTTGATATCCTTCTTAATATGCATTCTCAGATTGCAAATTACGCCTCTTACTGGATACACAATGCAGAGTCAACAACAGATAAATTTCTTGACAATCAGCTTTTACTTTCTGCTTTGACTATGGATGACAGGCGTTTCTACAGAGAGGAGGATCAGCAATTTTCTGCTGTAGCTTCCAGATATGCAGAGGGATGGATATGGAACAGATTTGGGGAGAGGACACTTGCAATTACATTTGAAACTCCTTATACATTCTATAAAGAGAGTCATGATGAAGAGTGGGTATCCCCGGATAACCTCAAAGAGCTTGCTGAGGATACATTCTATGCGATTTATGACTACCTTATGATCCCGGGAGAAAATCGCATTATAATTGAACCTGAGAGTTTAAAAGGAAAGGGATGGAGAAGAGGAGACAGAACATTAAGAACTTTTTTTGGTGATAACTATTACATAGACGAAACCGGAAATGGAAAAGCTATATTTAGAATTAACAATTTAGAAAAAGGCAAGTATCGTGTATTTAACTACAAATCTAACAGGTGGATGGAGATTGACAGCATTGTTAAAAAGAGATCCGGAAGATTTGTATACAAGGTAAAATCCTCTCTTTTGGGAGGAGAAGCAGATGCTATAATGCTGCAAAAGCAATAAATTAGTTATATTTGCAGCAGGATTTATGCGGTAGTAGCTCAGTCGGTAGAGCATCAGCTTCCCAAGCTGAGGGTCGTGGGTTCGAACCCCATTTACCGCTCAAATTTTTAAGAGCATGAAAAGATTTGTTATTTATACGATCTGTATTCTTTTATGCTCAGCTTATGGTTTTTCCCAGAAACGCCAGATTGGACCTCAGTTTCCTGGTGGTATACAAGAGTTAAGGAAAGAGCTTAAAGAGAATCTCAAAAAAGAGTTTAAAGATTATAAGGAGCATCCTGCCACAGTAAGGATTAATTTCTCTGTTACAAAAAAAGGCAGACCTTTTAATGGCTCTGCCCCTGATTTAACCGATCCAAAAGTTCAGAAAAAAATTGCCAAGGCTGTCCGTAGACTTCCACGATTCAAACCCGGAAGTGCAAACGGAGTGGCAATTCTAAGCGACATCAGCATTGAGATTGATCTGAAAAACTAAGCTTTCCTGTTCTGTTCAATAAATTCTGCCAGTGTTCTTACTGATCTGAAAACCTCCTTGTTTGCTTTTGGGTCTTCCATTCTTATTCCGTACTCTCTTTCCAGCAATATTACCAGTTCAAGAGCGTCTATTGAGTCTAAGCCAAGTCCTTCACCAAAAAGAGGAGCATCTGTATCAATATCCTCAGGAGTTATCTCCTCCAGATTGAGAGCTTCAATTATCTGCTGCTTTAGTTTGAGAATGAGTTCTTCCATAATATTGAGTTGTTAATTAAGAGTATATTTTTAATTTTTTTCTTGAGTATAGTGCAATAAGAAAGCATGTAAGACCAAAGATTAACAGGGCGATACCTTCAGGCAAAACCGATAAAAACCCTTCGTCTCTCAAAAAGATGCTGTAAAAGCCTGACATCCCCCAGTTCATAGGAGATAGTTTACTAATAAGCTGCATTTGAGGAGACATCAGAAAGAGAGGAATCCATACCCCTCCAACTGCAGCAAGGATAACAACAGAGACTGCGCCAAAAACAGAGGCCTGCTGGTATGTCCTGGCCAGATTCCCTATGGCTACTCCATATCCAATAGCAGCAACAGCAACTGAAAATCCCATAAAGAAAAGAGCACTGTATGAATGGCCCAGTTCCAGAGATGGCAATCCTGTTAGTGGTAAAATTTTAACACCAATAAACAGCATAAGGGAAAATTGGGCAAGAGCTACAACTAAGTATACAATAGACTTGCTGATAAGATATTCGGCATATGTGCATGGCATTGTAAGAAGTCTTGTAAAACTTCCTCCCTCTCTCTCCTTAATAATATTTCCTCCCAGGGAGATAACAATAAAAAATATTGCAAAGAGGCTCCATGCAGGGACATTATGTTGCACTGAGTTTGGCATTATGTCACTTCCCTCTCTGGTGACGAACTTGTCAACTATAGTAAACTGCTCTCCGGAAAAGTTTGAGGTATTAACTGCGACCGGAGAAATGTCATTTACCTGATTTGATATCTCTCTCATTATGTACTCAAACTGTACCTTTTGAGACCTCTCTCTCAGAGTACTCATAAGTACAGAGTGGAACGAGCCTTTGGCAGCAGGATCAACAAGTACATTTATGCTTACTATTTCATCCAGAGGAATCTCTTCAATACCATTAAAGGCCCCTACAACAAATTTCTGTACATTCCCCCTAATCCTCTGAGTTGCATCCTCTGGTATAAAAATTCCTATCATATTGTCACCCGGTGAGATTCTCCCCTCCATCATAACAGGGCTCTGATACTGAGAAGCAGAGTCATGCTCAATGGCAAATAATCCGGATGACTCTATCTCTTTAACAACGGCCGCCCCAAGTTCGCCGGAATCACGGTTAACGAGCAAAAGGGGGATTTTGTTCCCTTTTACAAAATTAAGTGTGCTGTCCTGCAAATTTGCCATTAAAATGACTAGCAGAACAGGCATAAGGAACATTAGGATAATCCCTCCTACATCCCTTTTTAGCATAAGGTAATCCTTATAGAGCAGGTATTTTATCCTTCTATTCATATGTGTCTCGCATCTGTTTTCCGGTTAACTTAAAATAGAGGGCTTCCAGATTTTTACACTCTGGATTTGATTTTCCAAGTTCAGCTGGATTCCCCTCAAGTACAATTTTACCTCCGTCAATAAGACCAACAGTATCGCATATACATTCAGCCTCTTCAAGATAGTGAGATATAAAAAGAACGGTTGTGCCTTCACGATTGATTCTGATAAGCTCCTCCAGTATTAAATTCCTTGACTGAGCATCAACTCCAACCGTTGGTTCGTCTAGTATCAGAATCTTTGGTGTGTGAAGGAGCCCTGCAAGCAAATTTATTCTTCTTTTCATTCCCCCTGAGTATTGACTCAAAGGTCTATCAGCACTGTTCTCAAGGCCAAATCTCTCTAACAACTCATCAACCCTGTCATTGAGGATTTTACCCTCAACCCCGTACATTCCACCAATAATTCTCAGATTCTCTTTACCGGTTAACATTGGGAAAAGAGCTATCTCCTGCGGAACTAAACCAATTATTTTTTTAATTTCAGAAAGTTCAGCAGGTACACTTAACCCATCAACCAATACTCTGCCGGAATCAAACCTCTTAAGTCCACACAAAATATCAATTGTTGTAGTCTTACCGGCTCCATTTGGAGCTAACAAACCATAAAGGGATCCCTTTAAGATTTTAAGATTGAGACCATCCAGAGTAGGATTGGTTTTTCCTTTATACTTTTTTATTAGTCCCTCTGTAAATATTGCATGTTTTTCAGGCATTCTTCATAAGTTTTTCAAGTCCCCTGAATATTGACTCCTCTTTGTCTGCAATGTTCATTAGCTTATCAGCCAATAAATTATAAGTCATTGTATCTCCGTCTCTCTTTTTAAACATTCTGGCGGCATTATACGAAAAATCTCTCCATAAATCTCCGGCTGCTGTCATCTCTTCAGAGTAATGCCTAAGTTCCGGCTTGTTCATAACTGAGGCAGCCTCCTGCAGAAATGCTGCATAGATAAATCTGAATCCGGCACCTCCTGTTCCAATCTCTTCGTTCATCCTTATTACCTGTGCAAGATTTAGTGCTGCCCTCTTCTTACCCATGCTCCTCTCCCATCTCCTCATTCTTCTTGCAAGAAATCTTATCCCATTTACACCAAACATAGGAATGGGGATTTTTGTCATTCTGTTGCAGTTAAGCAGTATTGATTTGCGTATTGTCTCACTGTCAACATCTTTCTTATGGCTTACATCTGTTATGTGATACATCCTGCCACTGGGGGGATAGGTACCCTTGGCAAACCGGACTGTTTTAAGTTCTTCGTATGTTAAAGTGCATTTCTCTACTACAACCGGATCAGAGACAGTGTATAGATCTCCCTCCTTGCCTATTACACATATATTGTGAGCGTTGAAATGAAACCTGTATTCTGCAGGAAAGTAAGGAAGATTGTAAACCCCCACTAACATACCAACAGGAGTACCTGAGAACAGAACCTTGTCCAAAGCGGCCATCGACTTCTCTTTATCCCGAAATTTATAGCGCTTCATCTTTATTCCTAGCAGGGACATCACTCTTGAAAATATAGCTCCGGGAAGAGGTCTGAATGAAGTAACAGCCATTCCGTGGAGCTTTATAAATGGCATGTGGGCAAAAAATAGTCCGGAGCCCAGCCCAAAAACCATTGCCTCACTAATATTTATTCCGTAAAAACCCAGTAAGTTACTTACTACACCATTCTCACAATGTCCGGAGGGTTTGTGTTTAAAATCAAGTTGCATATTAATCAACGGTAACTAATTTTTCTAAATCCATTTTTAACACCTGAGCAATTTTTTCTAATTTCTCTTTATCCAACTTATTAAAATGCCTCGGTTTACACCATCTTTTAATCTCCCTTTTTGTAAAACCTGTATAGGAGGCAAGTATCTCCGGTGTCATTAGATTTTTGTGTATATGATAGGCCAGCGGGCTTAATTTACCTGCTTTAACATTACTTTTAATAGCCTCAGCCTCCTCTTCGATAAGGCTCCATGCAAATTTTATCGCCTCATTTTTAGGCTCCCAGCCAACGCTTATTATCTGCTTGTATTCACCATTTTCATCAACAGCATAGCAGACATCTCTTACCTCTCCGCTCTTCTCCAGTATATTGCCATCCTGTGGAACCTCATTTATCTTCATAATCAGCAAACAGTTAAATAGACATAAGCGTATGAAAATCTGGCACTTTCAGGAACCATAACCAGTATTTTCTCTCCCCTCTTAAGCCTTCCGCTTTTGAGCAGTTCATCAATCATAAGGAAAGCCGATGCTGCCGCTACATTTCCGAGTTTAGGGAGATTTACAAACCACTTCTCCTCAGGAATAGGGAATCCCAGATTTGAGAGTTCATCAAAAATCTTCTTTCTAAAATACATAGAAGAGAGATGAGGCAGAAACCAGTCAATATCATCAGGTTTAAGATTCCTTTTAGCTGAGATATCCATAAGAAACTTTCCACCTAGCTTAACAATATTAGCACCCAGCAGTTTTGTATCCTGTTTTAGAGAGAAAAGGGATCTCTCAGTCCACTCTCTTTCAGGATATCTGGTCCAGCCCAGAAGCGTATCTCCGTCATACTGAGCTCCTGCATACATACAGGCAGGCATTGTGTTAGCATATGATGTCAGCTCTACCCATTCAACTTTAAGAGATAGCCCTTCAGTGGCCGGCTTGCTGTTAATAAGAAGAGCCGATGCTCCGTCTGAAAGCATAAATCTTAAGAAATCCTTCTCAAAGGCAATCATTGGATCCTCCATAAGCCTTGCCAGGCTCTCGTACTCGTCATTAAAGAAAGAGGCTCTCATCCAGGCAGAAAACCTTTCAGAAGCAACTGCCACCGCATTCTCTCTCTCTCCTGATGATACTGCCATTAGACAATACTTAAGAGCATGTATACCACTGCAGCAAGATCCCGCGAATGAGACAACCTCAATATCCTTTTCTCCGCCCATCTGTCCATGTATCTGAACAGCATGAGATGGCATTATCATCTCCTGAGAAGCAGTTCCGGCAGCAAGGAGATCAATTGTATCTGCATCCACTCCGTTTCCGTACAGCCCCTCAATAGCCTCAACAGCCATATCGAATGCAGAGTGGGTAACTCTCTGCTCTTTGTCAAGTGCGTAATATCTTGTTTTAATTTGATTATTTCGTAAAATGAGCTCTTTTGCTCTGGAAGGTTTGCCGCCAATCATTCCCAAATACTCCTCAATCTCATGATTTTCAACAGGAGAATTGGGCATGAAGGAGGATGTCTTAGTTATATAAACAGGGCGCATAATTTATTGGTTAGGTTTTAAAAAAAGAATATTGCTCTTTATAGTCTCATATGAACCTCTTCTGAGAGGCCAGGTGAGCTTAAAGAAGAGCGAACCAAAGGGTGAGATGGCAAATATAAGAGTTAGTAAATACCACTTAAAAATTTTAAGTCTGGCAGCTCTTGCAGGATCTCCATAACTGCCCTTCTTGAGGACCCATCTTGCCCAGGCTCCCCATATTTTGTTACCGTTATTTTCAATAAAGTAGATATTTGGATTGAATTTTAATCCACCTTTATTAACAATTGACCTCTGCATCTCCTGAAAATCTTTAGTTTTCAGGGCCAGGCAGATATCCTCAGATATATTGGAAAGAGAGGCTATGTCTGCATCAGAAACACCGGCAGCCGGAAGAAATCTTGTTGCCTCCTTTTTGTTCCCGATAAGCCATCTGAATATTGTTAGAACACTCACAAGATTATTATGTTTGTCCTCAAGTGCTATGTGGCCGGAGAGTCTGGCACCCGAGCCGGCCAGGCTTTCTCTTATACTTTTAATAGCAGAAACCCACATGTTTCTTGTTCCCCCGACAGCTATAACATCTCTTCCCCTTAGATAGGCTTTAGTCTCCTCTAATCTCAGAAAAGAAGCGACAGGGATTGACGGTGCAAGAAACCAGGGCTGGTAACCTAGAACAACAAGGTCAGCATCCAGAATATCTGAAAAATCCATCGGAATAAGAGGAAAGGGAACTTCTGCTCTGGACTCGGGAAAGATGTCATAAAATTTCTCAGATGTCCATGGAAAATCGAATGGCTCAACAGGGACTATTTTTTTATAAACCAACTGGCATCCCATCATTTCCAGTGGTGAGAGAAGCGAACTAAGAATCTCAAAAAGCTGTCCTGTTTGAGTATAATAAAAAACTGCTATTTTGTATTTTCTCTCCATAAGTCAGGGTTTGAACATATTAGAGGCAAATCTGCTGTTTGTTGAGACTCCTCTGAATCTATAAATTGTTACATCATCATTTTTCTCATATAGGTGCAGCTCCTCAATTGAGTAGTCTGCAACAGACAGCCTGAGCTCAATTCTCTTATAAGGGTTGTTCTTTGATTTTGTTTTAGGCTCTATTACCAGAGAGTGGCTACCCTCTCCATCAATATAAACAACTCCATAAGAGTCAGGTATTGAAGATATATCACCACCCATACAGGCCTCCATAACTTTGGCTAAATCAGACAAAGCTTTCTGTTTGTCAAGAGAAAATGAGGTGGTTCCACTTTTAGACAAAATATGGATATTTGACGATGTCATAATAATTGACATCATCTTTGGAGAAGTATAGTCAAACCGGACATTCCCCGGTTTACTGAAGAAGAAATTACCTGAAGACTTAACTTTCTGATTAAGAACTTTAATCTCTTTCTCTTGCTCAAATGTTCCGGAGACTGTTTTAATTGATGCTGTATGACGGGCCATTGCAGAGAAGAACCTCTCGCCTGATTCGGGAGAGAACGAGCAGATAAAGAGATATAATATCAGTAACCCGGTAATCTTTTTCATACGCAATTAACTACAAATATAAAGAAAAAAGGGGTACTATCTAACATCTAAAAATTTAACAGCCTTTCTGCTCTGCAATGGCATTATGGCTTTTGAAAGAAGCTCCACAGGTTCAAAACTAATCTCCGGAGCAACTCTTATTCTTGCTCTGAAATGCTCTTTAATTCTGCGCTCAAATGAGTCAGTTGGGGTCTCTGTTCCTATCTTTATAAGTATTGAGTCTGTTCCAAGTGAATTTGTATAAACCTGAACCTGATAATTAATTATTCCGTCAATATTGTCAAGAATGTCATAAAGAGCAGAAGGATATAGTGTTGTCCCTTTATATTTAATCATCTGACCTTTTCTTCCCAAAATTGGGCTAAGTCTGGTGCTGTTTCTGCCACAACTGCATTGTTTATTAAATGCCCGGCAAAGATCTCCGGTTTTAAATCTTATCAAAGGCATCCCCTCTACGCCCAGAGTTGTGACTACCAACTCTCCTATCTCTCCTTCCTGTACCGGCATTTCATTTTCATCAAGTATCTCAATAATAATAAGATCTGGCTGATGGTGAGCGCCGCATAAATGTTCACACTCTGTAAAAGAGCTTTGCATTTCAGTTGATGCATAAGTTGAGTGAAGAGAGAGATTTGGCCAAAGTTGTTTAATCTTTCTGGTCAGAGTGTTATCTGACAGATCAATATCCCTTAGTGGCTCTCCAATACAGATCGCTCTTTTAAGAGATGCATCTCTGCACTCAATGCCATTCTTTGCAGCATATTCAGCTAACTTTATCAGAAAAGAGGGGACCACAATGCAGGACTCTGGTTTAACACTAAGAATCGAGCTCCATTGGAGTTCCGGTATTCCGTTTCCAACCCTTACTATTCCGGAACCAAGCGACCTTGCACCCAAAAAATAGGCGAGTCCAGCCATAAACCGTCTGTCAAGAGTGGTCATTATCTGTAACACCTCATTACTCTTCAGTCCTGCAGTTGTAAATGAGACCATTTCATTATATGCCAGCCTGTCCAGATCGCTCTCTGTAAGCATAAATGTAACCGGCTCCCCAAGCGTTCCTGAAGTTGTTACATAATCGATAACCCTCTCCCTTGGAACACAAAGAAACATTTCATTATGCATCTGCAGGTCCTGTTTATCTGTAGTAGGGAGCAGTGAGAGGTCTGATATGGATTTAATTTTTAAAGGGTCTACACCGCAATTTTTAAAAAGATTGATGTAGTAGGGTGAACTGGATGCAACATTTGCCAGAGTCTCCTGTAACGAGCTAATCTGAAATTCTGCGATCTCCTCACGGGACTTGAATTGTATTTGAGGATCTCTTTTCATGTTATTTTAATTTTTCAAGTTTATTTATAATGTATCTCCTTGTCTCTTCAGACGGGAGCTTCATCTCAAGTGCTTTGCTGAACATTGCTGAGGCTGAACTATAATCTCCTGAAGAGAGAAAATTCTCCCCCAAATTAGTATATGTCTGAAAAAAATATGGATTTATCATGATGTAAGAAGAGACAAACTCCTCATCAGCAGATATTTTTTCCGATGTTTTTTGAGATAATAATTTTGACATTTTTCTAAAATATCTGACTTTAGGCTCAAATTCATTTATCTGAACTGAATCAGCAGGAATATCTTTAAAATCATCTTTTATATTATTGGCAGAGAGGTTAAAAAGCTCGTTTAAGTCATATTTAACCATCTTGCCCAATTGCCAGGGAGCTGTGCTAACCCAAACTACCCTTTGAACCGGTTTAAAAATTACTGAATGGTGAGATATATACTGGTTTATTGACATCTCGTTTCCCAATCCCAGCTCTTCATCTGATATACCATTTTTATTACGCAAAATCCGGGCAGATCTCTCAGGAGAGAGTGGTTTCATATCAGCAATAAGCTGTTTAAGTCTGTTATATCTATACTGAGAGTGACTCCCCTCAATTGCCTGTACAGCCTCTTTGTTCTGTTTGTCATTAAGAAAGCCTGCTGTCTGGAAGTGGTTAGTAGATATAATCAATTCCCCCTGAGTTGTGAATAATCGTGTATTGTCCGGGCTCTTTTCAATAATAGCAGCACGATTTTCAAGACCAGAACCAATTAAAAGAGACTCTGATACAAATGCATCTCTTTTTGATGCTATAATATATGCCTCTTCAATATTTGAAGCATATTGCAATATCTCTCTTGCAATTATTGAGATTGGAGTTTTAGATCTTACCGGAGGTGAAGATTTTGCTGCATTCATTGTAATTGTCAGCCCCTTTTCATTCATCCCTGAGAGTACACCGGACATTCCTGCCCAGCCAATAGATAAAAACTTATAGCCTTTATCCGGCTCCATAATAGTTACTACCTTGTTTTTCGCAAAATCGTCACCAACCCAGAAATCAAAATTTCTGCCAATTACAAGTGTTGAATCGTCACTTTCAGAACCCCACGCAGCAAAGGAAGAGCAACCTACAAGCATATACTCCTGCATTGCATGGCCTAAATCATGTGCAGCGTGATAATTTAATTGTCTGTCATACGGAGATCCTATATGATCGAACTCACTGCTACTCCCAAGAGATGTCGCATATATCTCTTTTCTGAACTCCTCCTCAATATTTGACCGGATATTTCTGTTGTAAATAATTGTCAGATATTTCAGGAAAGATAGGTATCTCTCATTGGGAATGATAATTTTTATCTGATCAACAAATGCTCTCTCCTGCTCATGCATTAAAGATTTACACAACTGCCCAAAAGCAAGGCCTCTCTCCTCAGCATCACCTCTCAGCCTTAAATTCCATAAATCACCCTCACCCTTTTCAAGTGAAGATCTCCCAAAAAGCAAAACTCCTGCTGAGTCTCGGGTAGATGGTATTACCACTGGTAATGAATTATCCGGGATGCTCCTGTCAGCAGTTACATATAGTATAACTCCCGCAGCAGCCATCAAAAGAATCAGAGAGAGAATTGTCGCTGCAATATATTTTAAAATCTTCCCAAATACTTTTGTCATAATCCCATCTTATTTATAAAACCCGTACCTATTATCTCAGAGCAGGTGAGTAATGATGTAAATGTAACACCCATAACACCATGAAGATTAACACTCTGCCCTGCCATATACAAATTCCCAACCTTTGTCTTTACCGGCAAAAATGTTGAAAGTGGTTTTTTGTAATCCTTCATAATTCCATATATTGAACCATCCGGAGATTTTACATAATCTCTGTATGTCAACGGAGTGGCAGAGCAGCTAAAATCCACATACTCTCTGAATCCCGGCAGAACCTCCTCCACCCTCTCAATTAAAATATCAGAATATCTATTTTTAAACTCAAGGTAATCATCGCCCCTGTTACCCCGGGTGGTTTGGGACCATTTACCAACCTCCTCAATAGTCATTGGAGTCAAAAGAGTTACAACCTCTGCGAACTCACCTTTACCCTCAGGAGCCTGAAATGCAACCATAAGAGGTCTCTCGCCCTGTATATGCAAATTGCTGTTTATATACTTCATATGGTTAGGCTTAAGAATCAGATAAAGGGAGAACATACTGCAAGAGTTGTGTAATTGGTTAACCCTTCGCCTGTATGTCTCCTTAATACCTGATTCACTGTCAAGCATTCCCACAGTAAGGGATGGATGAATTGTAGAAATAACTCTCTTTGAGTAGAATCTTTCACCACTTTCAAGCTCAACTCCACTTACACAACCATTTTCTGTAATAATTCTTTTAACATTTGCCCCACACCTTATCTCTCCACCATACGACATAATAATTTCAGACAATGCTTCTGTGATTTTATAAGCCCCTCCCCTAACTCTCCATGATGATTCTATATATGAATTATTTGCCATTGCATGTACATAGTAGGGGGTAACTGCAGACTCTCCGCAATATATTATTGAATTGCCTGTTAATATACTTTTTAACCTTTCACTCTTTATAAATGCCGATATTGAAACCTCCACAGACTTGGTAACAGATTCCAAAGACTCTGCAGAGAATCCGTTACCCATTCTTACACTATCAACAGAGAGCATTGCTGTTCTTTTTATTGAATCCGCATATGCCTCGAGACCCACCCTCTCTTCCGGGAAAAAATCAGATAATTTATCTACAAAATTACTGTGCTCCATTGCAATTGGATAACTCTTACCATCAATGTAAACAACATCAAATGAGTCCGGATTCATCCTGACAAAGCCAACCCTGTCCATCAGATCTAAATAAGAGAAAAACCTCTCCATAAACTGACCCTTATCCAGACTTCCAATGTAGTGAACAGAGGAATCAATTACGACCCCCCTCCTTTTAAATGGTTGAAAATAGCCCCCCGTACTCTCCCCCTGCTCCAGAACAAGAACACCCAGACCCTCTTTAGCGAGAATTGCAGCGCATTCAAGTCCTGCAAGACCACCACCAATTACAATTGTATCAATTTTATTCATATGATGTATTTTTGGGCCTAATTGTAAATATTGTATTTGATGTTAAATTATCATTTCTTGTCTCCTCCACAACACAGTTTAACCTGCTGCTAATCTCCCTTATTTTACTGCCACTGGTGAAGCAGGGTGAGTGGCTTGCCTTATTGAATTTTAGAATTTTTATGGAAAACCACTCAGTAAGTTTTGTAATTCTATGGTCCCTCTCTCTCTCAGAGTCACCATCTCTTAATATAATAAATCCCCCCGGTTTTAATGAATTAACAGATCTTATGATTAAGGACTCCTGCTGTTCAGGGAGAAGATAATGCAACACATCATTAATAACAATTACATCACTCAACGGTAAATTGCAAGTGAGTGCATCTGCACAGGTAAAGTTTATATTACCTCCTGATATCCAAGAACTTTTGGCCATTTCAATCTTTTCCGAATCATAGTCTATCCCATTCACAACTCTGTCAGGAGAGAGGAGACCAAGCATAAAACAGAGAGGACCATATCCGCATCCTATATCAGTTACAACTGCCTCAGCAGGAATAATTGTATGAAAAGGTTTGTAGTAGTTCTCCATTCTCATTTTTATCCTTAAATACCACTCAGTGACAGGCCCTTTATAAATATATCCGGACATAATTTTTTGCATAAAAAAGAGATTGGATGGAGCATCATTTACTGATCTTAAATCTCTGTACTCCTTACGCATAAGAGCAACAACTGATTTACTGCGCTCTCTGTAGTCCAGACCAAAGCGAACATCTTGGTAAGAGATTCTCTCCAGAATTTTATAACCAATAACCCCTCTCTTGACATAAAATGGTTGTCTTTTTGAAACCAGATTACCATTACCATATATAATTATTGGAATTATATCCAGAGACAACTCCTCGGCAATTTTAAAGGCCCCTTTGTGGAATCTGTGAATCTCCATATCGGCAGAGCGAGTACCCTCAGGAAAGACAAGAAGGGAATACCCCTCTGAAATCTTTGGCTTTATATACTCTATATGATTTTCCACCCCATCCTTGTGATAAAGAAAGCCTGCAAACCTGACAATATGACCAAATACAGGAGAATTCCACACCCACTTATTTGTCATCATAATTATTTTTGGATGGAGGGAGAGTAACATTAAAATATCAATAAATGACTGGTGGTTTGCAACAATAACTGCAGGACGGTTAAAATCCTCATTAAATGGGTTCTCTCTGAATATTCTTACTGTTGGAGAGAGCTTCACCGGAAAAAATACCAGTACACTCAGGATCTTTCTAAATAATAGAACTCTTTTGGAATGGTTAACCGGCAGAAGAGTTAAGATGGGTATAAAAGCAGCAGCAAAGAGACAGCCTGTTGCAAAGGCTGAGAATGTAAGCAACATCTGAAGCACCCCTGAGAATGTGTAAGGGTGTAATCCCCTTGAAGCCGGAGATGTGATAAAGAACCTGTAAACCAGAGGCTGTATTGTATAAGCAACTAACCATACAGCCGAAATGCCAACAATAGAGACAAGGGCAATTGATCTTAAAGCAGGATGAGTTGCAAATGCCATTGAGCCCACACCCGCAAGCACAGTAAACGTCGAAAAGAAAATTGCACTTTTATGTGATTCTAACGCGCCCTCTCTCCCCTGATATTCAGCAGATAGACCATCTAATACAAAAATACTGAAGTCATCCCCTATTCCAAATATAAATGTAGCCAGCAGAATGTTAAAAATATTAAACTCAATGGAAAAAACATTCATTAATCCCAGTATTATAACCCAGCTCACAGCCATTGGAAGAAAAGCCATAAGAGCCAGTTCAACTCTTCCGTACGAGATAAGAAGAGTAAGAAATACAAGGAGAGAAGATATAAGAAGGATTATGTTAAAATCCTCCTTAATAGTTATTGCCCAAACAGAAGAGAAATGGGCTCTGTCAAGAATCCCGAATGATGTCTCTTCCAGGAGCTCTTCATACAACTTCTCCTTTTGGACATCCTCAGAATGGAGCTGTGTTAAGAAAGTGTACAAACCATCCCGCTCCTCTGCCCACTCTTTAAAAAAATGCGGCAATGACTCTATTCCACCGGAATAATCAACAGGAGTGTACTCCTTCTCAAGTATTGAAATAAAACTGTCAAAGGCATCACTTGAAAAACCAATTTCTTCTCCATTTTGTACCAGGTCAGTTTTCAGTCTTTGGGCCTTACCGTCATCCCAGAATTTATCCCATCTCTCTATCCTCTCTGTTTGAATTGATTCAGGAGGAAGAAGCCAGGAGAGAGAGGCACTTCTTAATGATTGGCCGCTATTCCTGAGTGAGTCAAGTATGAGATTATCTATGTAATATGATTCTGCTGCATTTTTAAGACTTCCGGATGATGACAAGAGAAAAACCCTTGCATCTCCCCCTCCAAAATCCACGGAGAAACTCTTCTGAGCTTTTGACAGACTCTCCGGCTCATATCCCAGATTTGAGAAATCACTATCAAATTTTACTCCCGAAGCAAGAAAAATACCAGCAACAGCCATAGCAGCAATAAGCCATCTTAACCATATTACCTTTTCATATTTAAATGATGTTATTTTAACAATTGCCCTGTATAATCTAGTCTCTCTCTCCTCATTATTTACTTTTATAAAATGAGGTAAGAAAATAAGAGAAAAGAGGGTGGTTCCAGTTAGAGTCAAGGCGGAAAAGAGGCCAAAATCCTGTAAAAGAACTGAGTTTGTAAAAAGAAGCCCAACAAAGGCACCAATTGTAGTAAAACCTCCAACAGTTAGTGGATAGGCAAGCTCATCTATCAACTGTTCAATAGTCTTAACATGCTTTAAATGTGAAATAACATGTATAGAATAACTCAAAGCAATACCCATTACTGTCGCTCCGGCTCCAATTGCAATTGCAGAGACCGGTTCCCCTCTTAAAGCCATTATAGAAATGGCAAAAAGAGCACCAAAGAGGGCAGGCGCTATCAATATTGCCAGTGTTCCGGGATTTCTGAAAGAGATCCAAAAAAGCAAGCCAATTATTATCAGAGCAATAAGACTTGTTGCCAGGGTATCTCTTTTTATAATTCTTGCATTGTAAACAGAGGCAAAAGGTGCACCTGAGAGCATTACATCAAGCTCCGGGAACTCTGCTTCAATTTTAATCTCTGCCGCTTCAAGTTGAGATACCAGATAATCGTTATTACCAGAATCTGAAGACTCTGCTGATGGTGTAATAATAAAAAACAGAGAGTACCAATTTTCAGAAAAAATATAATCTCTGTAGTTATTGTATGACACCCCCATTCTGAGAGAATCGAGTTTTGCAATCAGGTGTGTACCCAACGAAAGAGGGTCTCTGGAGATCATCCCGGATACGGCTGTTCCGGCCGGAGAGTTTATAATTGCAAGTGAATTCTGAAGTTTTTCAAGTACTCTCTCACTCTCAATATTATCATCAATTCTCTTATAATCTGATTCCTCCAGAAACAGTGGAAGATTATTATATATATAGTTGATAAATTCGCTCTCTCCCTCATAGGCCGATTTTTGCATCGGCTCTATCGCTCCCCTCTCAATAAGAGGAATTATTTCAAGATTTAAACTGTCAGCCGCATCTGCAAGAAAATCAGGTGATATAAAAGCAGAGGTATCCCTGAATTTTATTAATGCAATGATTTTATCTTTTGCCTTTAGCCTTGAAAATGCTTTAGCACTTCCCGCACTCTCTCCCTCTGTGGGGAATAGCTGCAATGGATCTTCAGTAAATCTGATGTTAAGAGAAGTAATTGCCATTGAAACAGTAAGAAGAGAAAGCAGAATAAATAATAACCACCTCCTTTTCTTAAAACCACTATACAAAGCAACAAGAATTTTTCCAAGACTCATTTTTCACTCCTCCTGAAAATTTTTAAAATAGTATATGTTACAACCATTCCAACAAATCCGACACAAATTGCCAGAATTATACTGCCGGCCAGATATTGAGTCAGACTTCCTGAAATTGCATCAAAAGTCAGATCAGATGGTATAACCTTCATTGACTCCCCAAGCAGAAGAGAACCTGCATAAAAACTTCCGTAAAGAATAAAAGGAATCATTGGAGGGATACTTATATTGGAGGAGACCAGAGTGAGCACTTTGTTCAGTTTGAGCAGATGTGCAGTTGCTACAGCTGTAATCATCTGATAGCCCCACAGAGGAGATACCCCAAAGAAGAGACCCAGTCCCACTGATCCGGCAATTTTAAAATTACTGTCAGATGATTCTGTAATATGATCTTTTATAAATGATTTTATATTCTCCTTGGTGAACCATTTAAAAAATTTATAGGGCCACCACCAAATAAGAGCGATCAGGACCAGAATAGAGTTGAGTATTGAAATTCTTGTAAAATCCAGTAACGGTTTAAAATGTGATACTCTCTCTTCTTCAGGCGGATAATAGACCTTAACCGGAGTGTTCTTTACCGGGATACCCATCCAAACAGCTCTTACCAATATTTCCAGTTCCCACTCATATCGTCCGGAAAACATCCTTATTCCGGCTAACCTCTCCAGAGGATAGACTCTAAATCCCGATTGAGTATCTGATAATCTTACACCCGTTTCTGCCCAAAACCAAAAGTTTGAAAACTTGTTTGCAAATGTATTTCTCTCAGGCATATTCTCACACCCCATCTCCCTGGCACCAACCCAGAGTACATTTGGTTCGTTCTCAGACACTCCGGCCAGATTTTTAATATCTTCCGGATAGTGCTGACCGTCTGCATCAATTGTAACGGCGTGAGTAAAGCCAAGCTCCTTAGCTCTGATTAAAGCGCTACCCAAAGCAGGACCCTTTCCAATATTTTTATTATGTCTTATAAGGAGAACCCCTTCTAAATTCCCGGCAATATCTGCACCTTCAGGATCAGATCCATCATCAACTACAATAATATCTCTGCAAAATGGTTTTACCCCCTCAACTACATCTTTTAGAGTTAAAGGATTGTTATAAGTAGGTATGATTGTTACAAGGTTGAACATTTTCCCTTAAATTTTAGAATAATCCTGTCACAATCAGTAACTGATACTGTTGCATTAATAAGCAGAAGAGATTCAGAAATTTTCTTCTTTGATATATTAACTGATAATTTTTCATCAGCACAAGGATCCACCATTCCTGTGAATTTACATTGAGAGATATCACTAAACAAAAGAGACTCTCCTGTTAATGAGAAGAGACAATCTTTTAAAATCTGAAGAGTGCATACTCCCGGCAGCACAGGAGTTCCCGGAAAATGGCCGGTAAATATCCTGTGAGATTTATCAAGAGTTACCAGAAAACAAGCGGCAGATGATAAATCACTTTCATGTGAAATCTCTGATTTATCAATTTTGTATAAATTGTCAATTTTCATCTGATTTGCTTTTGGTCAATTTTAGTTTAATCTTGAGCCATGGATGAGTAATTAGCACCTCTTCCGGATACCCTTCTGAATATTTTCCAAATCTCATTAAAGTTCTGGTGATTCCATTACCCTGTTCCAAAGCAGCAATATTTCCGTTACTTTCAAAAACATATTTTGTTATAGGAGAGTGGTCCGGTTTAAAAAGAATTTCAAAGTCCTTCTTAAGGAGTAAAATTACCTTCTCTCTGTTTAACTGCTCAATGCAGTAATTTATCTTGATAGTTGATCCATTTAACTCAAAATCGAGAAAGGTCATTCCAAAAAAGGAGGTCATAACTACTCTTTTTGATGTATTACTATCTGATTTAATAACAACTGTTCCTTCAATAGAGTCATCCCTTCTGGTAAGGATAAAATCAAAAAGAGTTATCTCCTTACTATGATTAAAAACAGATGGAATACCTCCTGTTGCATACTGAGTTGAGTGTAGCCAGACACCCTCTTTTAAGGAGGAGCATCCCGCCATTGAAATGAGTAAAACCACAAATAGGCTAATTAATCCTGAATATCTCATTATCAATATTTTGGTTAATTGTCTGATCAAAGAATCTGTAATTTGTGGTACCTCCTGATCCCTCCTTTACAGAGATTTCCAAAATGTCACCTGAATCTTTACTAAACACAATGTTAATAATTGATATTACTGATTGCAATCTGGCTGATTTAGGTTTTACAGAAGCGTTAATTTTATCGGCTGCCATGCTAAACACAATGTCATAATTGGCCGATTCCTTTAGCTCTCCGGTAAAGACAGCAGTTATGAGCTCCTGCATCTGCTTCATCACCGGATTTGCCGACAAATTCATTGTTGAAGTGCCGGAGGCTGTTACCATTTTCATATAAGAGCCGTTCATAATCATCGAATATTTACCTGGCTTCTCGTACATAAATGCTATTTTATTCTCCTTTGAATAGAGAAATTTACCATGAGAGACCAGCTCTCCCTTTATCATCTCCATCCTTTTGACCTGTTCAAAACGGGCAGAGAGAGCAGTAACCTCTGAAGCCCTCTTAGCTAGCACATCAAGGAACACGGCAACTTCTGTATTACTAAGTATTCCATTCTGTGAGCGCATAGTATTAATATTAGTAATTAAGACTACAGCAGTTAATAATAATCTACAAAACCCTCCTATACAATTTTGCCTCATATCCTGTTGTTTCTAAATAATCAAGTATTTTTTCAATTAGTTTTGCACTAAAAGGCAGACGATCATGCAAAAGAATAATTGCTCCATCGTGCATCCCCCTTTTAATCCTCTCCATAACCTTTTCTGTGTCTGAGTCAGCAATTGTATCAAAGCTTCTCAAACTCCAGCCTACGCTTAAAAGTCCCAAATCTTTAACTGCTCCTCCTATTGATGGATTAGTAACACCATATGGAGGTCTGAATAGTTTAATTTTCCCACCTGTCAACTCTTCGAGAATTTTTATTGTAGCATTAAGATCCCTTTTAACCAGCTTTTTTGATGATATGGTAAATTCCGGAGTGTGTCTTAATGAGTGTATACCTATCATGTGCCCCTCATCTGCAATTCTTCTTACTATCTGAGGATTCTCAATTGCATTCTCACCTATCAGAAAGAAAACTGCCTTTACACCTCTCTCCCTTAGAACATCAAGAACCATTGGAGTATAATCCGGATGAGGACCATCATCAAATGTAAGCATAACACTCTTCATCCCCTCGTTTCTCTCCCTGCAATAGGATCTTAGATATATACCCATATCCATTCTGAAAATTGCAGTAATCAGAAAGGAGAGAACCAGAGTAACAATTACTATCAGAAGGTATATCATTTTGTAACTTCAATCAGTGTGGCTGGATCCTTAACATATTTATTCACTAAAATTACCTTGGAGCATGATCCTGAAGATAGCCTTTCCAATGCTATTAAAAGAGCATATGCAGAAGCTGTCGGGTACTCCCCTGTAATCTCTTTGTAATTTTCAGTTTTACACCCTTCACTCTCTAATAACCCCCTTATTACCTCATTTCCACACATATAAAGAGCATCGAGATCCCTCCCGGAGATTAGAGACTCAAAGATCTCTGTTTCGCTGTAATGCATAGGGAATATCTCAATGGATCTAATTATACCCCTGATATTACCCTCCGGAGAAGAGCCGAGCAGAAAGAAGGCAGCCCCCTCTCCCCCTTTATTATGCCTCCACATACCCATTCTGCCCAGAAGATGACTTTTGGTTGGAGTTAATTCATCAAAACCACCTGTCAAAACGCATCCTTTTCCCTCGTTTATCAAAAGCGAAGAGTCAAAAAGAGCAGATTCAAAAGAACTGCTCCCGTGAACATAGGTACTGTTATAGTGTTTATCTCCCCTCATTAACGCAATTTGAGCACCAACCGTATTTGAAGTGCTTTGAATAAAGGCAGATGGGTTAAGCAGTCTCTCCTGATTTTGTATAATTGATATAAGGAACTTTTCAGTATCGGCAAGGCAACCCCATCCTGTCCCTGTAACTATTGCATCAATTTTCTCAATACCAGCATCCTTAAGTGTCATTATTGCAGCTGCAACACTCATCCGTATCACCCTGCTCATCCTTCTTCTCAAACCTGCATCCAGGATAAACTCCTTGTAATCAGGCTCAACTGAAGAGACTCCGGCTGCTCCGTGTATAACAAGATTTGTATCTATCTTCATAATCTAAACCTTATCAAAAATTAGCGTAGTACAATTCCCTCCAAAGCCAAACGAATTAGTCATCGCAGATCGGATGTGCACCCCTCTCTTAAGAGTTGTTTGAGGCGGAATATCACACTCCTCCATTCTCTCTGTGAAGTTGAGATTTGGCCAGATATAACCCCCGTAAATTGAGAGAACCGTAAAGAGTGACTCAATACCTCCTGCTGCTCCAAGAGTGTGTCCGGTAAACCCTTTTGTTGAGCTGTAAGGGGGGATTTCATCTCCAAACAATCTCTTCATTGCTATTGCTTCTGAAGAGTCGTTGTTAGGAGTCCCGGTTCCGTGAACATTAATATATCCTATGTCTCTTTTGTCAATTTTACTCATCTCAATAGCTCCGCTCATTGCCATATAGGCACCCTCACCACTTGCAGAAGATGCTGTTTGATGAAAAGCATCATTTGCATTTGAATAACCGGCAACCCTGCTGTACCTTTTAACACTCATAATTTTCTCAGATACCAACAATAGATAACCTGCCCCCTCTCCAAGATTCAGCCCCTCTCTGGTTGCATCAAAGGGCCTGCAGTTTTTGCTGTCAAGAATACCCAACGATGAAAACCCATTTACTGTAAATCTGCATAATGCGTCTGTGCCACCTGCAATTACAGCATCCAGCATACCAGCCTTAATCATTCTGGTTCCCAGCATTATTGCATTATTAGCAGAAGAGCAGGCTGTATTAATTGTTGTACAAAAACTGTTAAGGCCAAGATGGTCATAAATAAACTGAGTTGATGCCCCGCAATCGTGTCCTATAAGCTGCCTCAATCTTCCTCTTCTGTTGTCCGGCAGGTACTCCCTGTAAAATTGCTCACTGACATCCATACCACCTACAGAGGTAGCAGAGATAAGACCGATTCTGTGTTCTGAAGGGTTCAGACCAGAATCTTCCAGCGCCTCTTTTGCTGCGGTAAGTCCCAGCAAAGTAGTTCTGGAATACTCCTTTCCGGGAGATAATCCCAGCATTTCACTAAGTTCTGTATTTGATAAAGCCACCTCACCGGCTACAACCTCATGCATAGTTTCAAAAAGAGTTAAAGGGACAATGCCACTCTCCCCTGAAACAAGAGACTCGATTTGCTTTCCTACTCCACAACCCAGTGCAGAGATACATCCTAAACCTGCAACATAGACATTATTTACCATAAATTTCCCTTTTGAAGAGTTTAAAAGAGAGATCATAGCTCCCCCGGAGATACTCACACCATCCACACACTACCATTTCAAGTCTGGAACTCTCTGCCAGTTTAAGCTGGTAATCAAAAAGAGACTTCTCTCTCATATTATTACTTACAAAGAAAAGATTCTCCCCTTTGAATTTATTTCTAATTGAAATTTCCCCAATAACAATGTTTGGCAAGGTGTAAACAAAAACTGCAGGACTGGCGGCAAGATCTCCCCCCTGATCAATAAGTTTCTGATGTTTTATATCAGTCTCAAGAGATGAGGAGTTATTAGAAAGCATAAAACCAATATTAAAAGGGTCTGTTTCAGACAGATCTCCGGCAATTCTCAGGAGTGAAGCAGCGCCAATCACCCCAAGTCTTGACATACCATCCATTTTGAAGAACTTAATATCTTTCATATCAAGCTCCTTATATTTTTCACGGATAACAGTATCAAAATCGCTGTCACCACTAAGTTCAAAAGCAGAAATCTCCCTCCACCCTGATGCACCTGATCTGTATTTATTTACAGAAGATGACTCAAGAGCCATCACAATTGCTGCATTGCACCCTCCAAAACCCGAAGCGCTCTTTACACATCTGTACAAGGGCAACTCCTTATGGTGAGCAGTTAGTCTAAGCTCCATAGGAACCCCCGGTTCGCTGAATCCCAGAGTCCCAAAAAGCAGCGAGTTTCTGATTTGCCAGGCCGATGCAATAGCCTCCACCACACCTGAGGCACCCAGTGTATGACCAAAAAAAGGTTTCAGACTCTGTACAGGTACATCTTGCAAAGATGCAAAATGGACTGCCTTAGACTCCATTTCATCATTATAAAGGGTTGATGTGCCATGAGCATTTATAAATGATATATTTTCAGGTGAAACACAGGCATCCTCCATTGCCCTTATCATAGCTGTGCCAAGGCCATCTCCGCTTCTGGAGGGAGCAGAGAGATGATTTGCATCATTTGTAATCGCCCCCCCCTCTACTATCACAGGATCTGAATCTCTGCACAAACCCCTGTCAGATGAGAGTATGACTACTCCCACAGCCTCTCCCAGATTCAGCCCATCTCTGTTTATATCATAAGGCCGACAAAGCTTAGAGCTCACAGATTTAAAAGACTCAAATCCTGAGATAACAAATCTGGTCAGAAGATCAGCTCCTACAACTACTACATTATCAGATAAATTATTCTCAATCAGCCTTGAGCCCTCTATAATTGCATTGACACCGGAAATACAGGCACTGGAAATAACTATCGGCTCTCTCTCCATCCCAAGCCATCCGGCTATTCGCTTTGCACTGTATCCCAAAAATGCCCTTTGATCTAAATCCTCTTCAATACCTGAAATAACATCAATATTGCCTTTTGTTGTAGCAAAGATTAGCTGGGAACGGGGTAGAATTTCATCACCTTTATCTGAAGAGAGCAATGAAGAGGCATTGTACACAGCAGCAATTACTCTCTTTTCCAGAATAGTTGCATCATCAGGAATTCCATCAACATTAAGGGCATTAGAATCATCAATTATCCTTGCAGCCATGAAGGGAGATGAGTAAAGTGATTTATCATCAATCTCCGTCACCCCGGACTGATAGAGTGAGACCCGTCTCATATTCTCATCGGTTCCCAAACCTAACGGAGAGAGAATTGAGTCAGATACGATATATGCCCTGTTTTTTACTCTTCCTTTATCCATTTTCTCTTCCAATTTAGGTAGAATTCGGGATTATTCCACTCCAGGTTACCATCTTTATCCAGAAATACCTGCATAGAAAATCCTGTCGCAATTAATGTATTGTCACTCTCTCTGAAAATATCGTACTCAAATCTTACCTTAGCAGAGGGGAGATTTATGAATCTGGTCTCAATTATTGCAGAATCACCATATTTTAAAGGCTGAATATATGCACACTGCAACTCCACTACAGGTGCGGTATATCCTGCTGCATAAATATCGAGATAACCAATACCATAGTGCTTCCCAAATGACTCTCTTCCATCTTCAAAAAACTTAACATAATTGCCATGCCAGACAATATTCATAGAGTCAACTTCGGAGAACCTAATCTCAATTCTATGCCTGTGAATAAGCGCAGGCTTGTTGAGACCTCTGTTTTTTCTCATTATTCCTTTTCTTTATCAATAAATATCTTCAGTTTACCTTTTGCAAAGGTCTCACCATTCTGAAAACTCTCAGCCTCCACCAGTGATATACCCCCAAACTCTCCTGAGAATCTTATGTTTGTTCTTATCTCTGCACCACAGACTGGTAAATACTTCAATTCAAAATCGGCAACTGCACCAATAAAACCAACAGGGATCTTCTCCCCTCTCTCCCTGTAACTCCATCCGCTTGAAGCAGCGGCAGACTGCGCCATATGCTCAATAACTCCCGGCTCGGTAAGATATCCATCCACTACAAAGTAGTCACCCTCATCCGGAGTAAAACCAGACTGAAAGAGGGTATTGTTCTCCCCGTAAAAAGCATCAACAAACACAAAAGGAGTTCTTTGCGGAATAAGTTCAACCATCTGCTCTCCAAAAATTACGGCTTTCTCAAATACTCCCATATTAATCCCTTTTTCTTCTTAACAACTCTCATTCTCTCAATATCATCCGCAAGCGGATCATCCGGAAATATCCACGCCTTACCTGTCTCTGCTGCCATCCTTCTGCACCCTGCAAGATTAAAATCATCTGACAAATAATAGGTTGGTTCAAGCAGAGTATCCTCTGCCGATATCTTCCCATCTGCAATAGCCATGCGCTGAAGTGGAGTTCCGGGGTAAATTCTCATACCAATATAGGGAAAGAAAACGGAGTATTTTATCTTCAACGAGTTTTCCATAGTCTCCCTCAGCGTCTTCTCAGTCTCTCCAATTCCTCCAAGAATCAGAAAATGCGCATAAAAAACATTGTGTTTAAGACATAATTCAGAGCTGAATAAAACATCATCAAATGAGAAATTTTTCCCATATCTGTGCATCTGTTCAGTACATAGAGATTCAGTGCCAAATTCAATATGTTTGAGACCGGATCTTCTGAACAGCCCCATAAGATCATCTGTGAGATTATGAGGTGAGAAATAGGCCCCCCAGTTTATCTTTATTCCACTTTTAATAATTTTCTCTGCCAGTTCGGCATTATAACTGTTATGGATATTAAAAACCGAATCTGTGAAAAAAACATAGTTTATACCCTTCTCTTTATAGAGCCTAACTAAAGTATCTACGATAAGATCTGTATCAAGGGTTCTTACTTTTCTGCCGTCAATTATTGGATAAGAGCAGTAAATACAATTGTAGCAACACCCTCTTTTTGTTTGAATATTGAGCATCCCGCTCTTTTCCCAGTAAAAATCAGAGAGCCTTTCATCAAACGATAAATTAAGAGAGCTGAGGTACTTTGTGTGAGGATGCTGCACCTTTCCGGATGTACCGGCAGAGATAAGCCCCTCAATTCCATCTTTTGACCCTCCACTCTCTATAGCCTCAAGCAGTAACCTTAGACTCTCCTCTCCTTCACCAACAATACCATAGTCAGGAGAGAGAATTTTAAAAAGAATCTCGGGATATACAGAGAATCCTGCTCCACCGATAATTAACGGAGAATCCGTTGTTTCCCTTACTGCTTTGACAATTTCACTGTAACCGGGGATGAAACTTGTTCTGTCCAGAGAGTTTGCCCCGTCAATATTTCTAAAAGAGATTCCAATATAATCCGGAGAGTACCCGGTTATCCTTTTTTTCAACCCTTCAATATCTGTCAGGTTCATATCACACAGTTCAGTCTCAATCCACGGAGCCCTCTCTTTGAGATAGGTTTGAAGGTATGATAATCCTATCGGATAAACCGGATAGGGATCTGCAAGTCTGTTTGCAGAGATAAAGAGTAATCTTTTAATCTCTCTCATAGCCAAAATTTATAAAAATTATACCACTGTTCCGGTGCAGATTTTACAGCCCTCTCCAGCTCATCTACATAGGCATTGAGGATAATCCTCTCACCACCCCTCTTTCTGCTCATCTCATCTCCTTTGAACAGCCTGAAAATGAATCTGTACTTTTTAAAACCCTCCCTGACAGCAAAATAAAAAATCACCGGAGAATCAGTTCTTGATGCCAGAACAAATGGTCCCAAAGGGAAATGCGCTCCCTGTCCAAGAAACTTTGCCTCCATATTTTTACCATTAGGTGTAAGCCTGTCACCCTGCATGGCAACATACCCGCCGCCTGAAATTGCATCTCGTATATGAAATATATGATCCAGAGAGTCTTCAGAGACCGGAATTACAGAGAAGGCTCCCAGTTTGTTCTGTCTATCCAGAATAGATTTAATATTTCTATACTCTTCATCCATCATAACCACGCTCATCTTTTTTCCATATTTGCCAAAATATGGCGCACCCACCTCCCAATTACCAAAATGGGCTCCAATTATTAATGCTCCTGAATCTCCGGACAATATCTCCTTCACATCATCAGGTTCATCAAAAAGAAAAGTGAATTTACTGTACAATCCTGAAGATGCCGCTGTTTTATCAATCAGAGCAATACCAAGATTGAAATAATTAAGATACAAAAACTTAAGGGAGGCTAATCTGCTTTTATGCAATATATGTCTGGAATAAAACCAGACCCATTTTGTTGATGAGGGTGCAAAGGGAATAAAATAGAGAGCAACAAATGAAAGTAATACATAAGCTGCCCCGAGACCAAATCTTTTTATCAGAAATACAAAGATAAGGTATCCGGCTGCTCCGCCACGGGATTTTCCATTCCAATCATTCGGGTGCCCCTTTTTCATTTAACCTGTTGTTGATAAAGTGATAAAAATCATTGAAGGTCTTAATACCAACAAAATCCTTGGCAACGACCGTAAAGCCAAAGTTATGCTCAATGAGAACCACCATATCCACTAAGTCCAGGCTGTCCAGATCAAGGGTCTGCATCAGGGGAGCCTCAGGTGAAATTGTTTCAATATCTACTTCAAACTCCTCTGCCAGTACATTGTTTATTTTTTCTATAAGGGCTTGATCTATCATCTTAGTTTAGGTCTATTACTTATAATTTCTTAATAATGAGCGACGAATTAGTTCCTCCAAAGCCAAAAGAGTTTGAGAGAAATGTTTCAAACTCAAAGTTAACTATCTTATTGTTAATATTAAGCTTTTCCGATGCTTCATCCGGATTTTCAAAGTTTATTGTTGGTGCTATAAATGAGTTTTGCATCATTAAAATGGAATAGACTACCTCACTTGCTCCTGCCATCCACATCTCGTGACCGGTCATACTCTTGGTTGAACCCACATATGGCCTCAAATCTCCGAACACCTCAGAGATTGCTTTTGCTTCATTAAAGTCCCCAACAGGAGTTGAAGTAGCATGAGCATTTATATACTGAATATCAGAAGGATTAAGGCAGGCCTGTTTAAGTGCCATCTCCAGAGATCTTCTTGGTCCGTCAATATTAGGAACAGATATATGATCTCCATTCGAGGAGAAACCATAGGCAGTAATTTCTGCAAGAATAGGGGCACCCCTTTTTATAGCCGACTCGTAACTCTCCAGCACCAAACTTGCCGCTCCTCCGCTTGGAACAAGGCCATCCCTCTCAGCATCAAATGGTCTTGATGCTTCCTGTGGCTTATCATTTCTTACTGAAAAGGCATTTAAACCATCAAAACTTGATACGGCATAAGCATTCACCTCCTGGGCTCCTCCACATATAATGCAATCCTGGAGACCATTCTTTATCATAATATACCCCATGCCAATTGCATGCGAACCACTTGCACACGCTCCAGCAATTGTAAGATTAATACCTTTTAGCCTGTAAATAACAGAGAGATTCATACTCACTGTTGAGTTCATTGACTGAAAAACAGAACCTGATCCAACAAGCGTTGTGTTCTTCTTCTCCCTTATTATATCTACCCCATCTATCACTGCCTGAGCGCTGCTATCGTTTCCGTAAAGTATCCCAACCTCTCTGGAATTAAGAAATGCCTCATCAATTCCTGCGTTTTTAAGCGCCTCCTCTGTCGCTAAATAGGCGTATGTGGCCTCTTCAGACATAGAGAGCCTTTTTCTTCTGTCTAATCTTTTTGTAAGATCAGGTTTTGGAAGGATTCCTGTAAGGTATGACCTAAAGCCCATCTCTTCCCTGGCAGGGTCAATCCCCACTCCGGATTTTCCACTCTTAAGAGACTCAAGTACAGTATCCAAATCCTGACCTATACAAGAGTAAATCCCCATTCCTGTTATAACAACTCTACTCATATTTCAATTAAGTATAAAGCCCGCCATTAATGGAAATAATCTCTCCGGTAATGTAAGAGGCATCCTTTGATGCAAGAAAACCCACAAGAGAGGCAACCTCTTCAGGTTTGCCGAATCTCTCTGCAGGAATTTGTTTTTTTAAAGCCCCCTCATCCAGATCTGCAGTCATATCACTTTTAATAAACCCTGGAGCAACTCCATTCACTGTGATTCCTCTTTTTGCAACCTCCTGGGCCAGAGCCTTGGTTGCAGCAATCACCCCGCCTTTAGCGGCTGAGTAGTTGGTCTGTCCAGGCAAGCCCTTTATTCCGGACAAAGAGACAACATTTATTATTCTGCCATATCTCTTCACCATCATATCCTTAACCAAAGGTCTGGTAACATTGTAAAACCCATTAAGGTTAGTGTCAATAACCTCACTCCAGTCGCCGGCCTCCATCCATATTAATAAATTATCTTTTCTGATTCCGGCATTATTTACAAGCACTTCAACAGTGGTATCGTTATTTCTGCTCTTCCATTCACTTAGAGCTCTCTCTGTTTCCAATCTGTCAGAGACATCAAATTTCATTAATTCTGCATCTCCTCCCCTCTCTCTTATCTCCTTTAATGTATCCAACGCTGCATCACTATTAGAGCGGAAGTTAATAAGAACAAAATAGCCCATCTCTGCAAGTTTTAAAGAGATGGCCCTACCTATCCCCCTGGCGCCTCCGGTAACAAGAGCATATTTCATATTAATTATTTTTTAAATAATCAGTAATCCTTTCAATGTCTCCGCACAATGGAGAGTCATCCACAAAGAGCGGAAATATCTCCCTAAGTTCTGAGTAGACTTTTTTGCTCTCCACAGAGATCTTATCTTTAATTTCAAGATAGTCAATCGCCTGCAAAAGCGCCATATACTGAATTGACATCACTTGAAATGCATTTTCAATAACCTTAGCAGTCATCAGGGCTGCGTTAGTCCCCATACTCACTATATCCTGGTTGTCGTTGTTGTTTGGTATTGAGTGAATATACACAGGCATGCAAAGAGACTGCGATTCGGCTGTGGTTGAAGTAGCTGTAAACTGAGCAGCCTGAAGACCATAATTTAAACCAAGAGTTCCAAGATTGACAAAAGGTGGAAGAATTCCGTTTATTCTGTCATGGAACAGATAGTTCAGCTGCCTCTCTGCCAACATTGTAAGCTTAGTTACAGCAATTTTTACCTTATCCATCTCAAGACTTACATAGTCTCCGTGAAAATTCCCGCCATGATATATACTTCCTGTATCAGGATCCACAACAGGATTGTCGCATACACTATTGAACTCTCTCTCAACTGTTGAAATCGCGTATTGTAATGTGTCATAAACAGGGCCCAGTACCTGAGGAACACATCTGAGAGAGTAATATCCCTGAACCTTATGCTCAAATATTCGCTCATCATTCTTTCCATTGTAGAGGGAGTGCTCCCGTTTTCTAAGCCTTGATGAAGTTGCAAAATGATCTCTCATTAATGATGCAACATAAACCTGACCCGGATGCGGCCTGCTCTCAGCAAGAGGTTCAGACACAAAATCATCATATGATTCAGCAATCTCATTCATAATTACAGATGCAAGAAGAGACCATCTGAATAATTTTTCTGCCATAAAAAGATTTACGGATGCTATTCCGGACATAACACTGGTCCCGTTTGCTATTGCAAGTCCCTCTCTTATTTTTATTTCAAGTGGTTTTAATCCGCAATCCTCCATTGCTTTTGAGGCTGGAACAACAAACCCCTTATAGGAGACATTTCCTTCGCCAATTAGTGCCAGTCCTATGTGAGCCATCTGAACAAGGTCTCCGCTCGCTCCAACTCCTCCGTGCTCAGGAACAACCGGATAAATTTCGTTGTTTAGAAAATCTACAAGGAGCTCTGCAAGCTGTATTGTAATCCCTGATTTACCCTCTGAGAAATTTGCGAGTCTTGCAAGCATTGCAGCTCTGACAAACTTATTATCAAGAGGCCTGCCCGCTCCACATGAATGAGATCTGATAATATTGAACTGAAGCTCCCTCAGATGATTGTCGTCAACTCTGTACTGAGCCATTGGTCCAAAACCGGTGTTAATACCGTATATTACTTTCTTCTCAGCAAATGAACCAAGAAAATTAAAACTCCGTAAAATTCTTTCAGACGCCTCAACGCCCAGCTCTACAAGTTCATTCTCTTCGACTACTCTGGCAATCTTTTCGAATGTTAGTCCTTCAGATATATTTATCACCGTTTACAAATCATTTTAATTTGGCAAATTTATAAAAAATAATC
>WARP01001761.1_pt1 | contig 33344 bp, 34 predicted proteins | sample 4769151 | NCBI WGS metagenome assembly WARP01 (sample SAMN08893023, study PRJNA449175) | gut metagenome | isolation source: rumen sample fed with dry roughage | host: cow | place: India: Nagpur | collected 2016
ATCAAATATGATAAAATATATTTAGAACTCCCTGAGAATGGTACAGATTTGCATAGGTGCTGCAGCGAGTTTGTAAATTTTTACAATAATTTGAGAGAGCATTCAAGCCTGGATTACACAACGCCGGCGAAAATATTCAACAAAGCGGCATAATTCCTAATTTAAAATTTATATATTTGTCAAAGAGCTACTTACGCGAATAAATTAAAAATTCAATAAAAAACTGTCTGAAAAACTAGACCATCTCAGTGTAACTTTGAACCTGAGTTTTATGCAGACAAATTGGTGTCAATAGCAGCCAGAGCCGCCAAAAAATAAGGCTAAAATGGAAACTAACCTAATTTGTATCCCCTAATGATCTTTGAGAGAATAATTCACTGAATAATAGCGAACTGACGGATTTAGTTCAAAATCCGTCCGGACCGCCAGAAGTAAGTCGATTAGCGACGAGTCGTTGAAATGTTGAAATACAGTTAGTTATGAGATACTAACCTAAACTGTACCCCCTAAGAGAAATCAAAGGGATAAGACATTGAAACAAAGCCAATTAAACCTTAAAGGTGGCTTTCCCGTCCATACCGAAAACTTACTGGAATTCAGCAAGTTGCAAAAAAAAGACCAAATCAGGAATTAATATCCGGATTTGGTCTCTTTTTTTATAGCAAAAGTTAATGTTTAATGAAAGTACCGGAATCAAGTTCATCAAATGCATGCTGAAGTTCCTCTTTAGTATTCATAACAACCGGACCTCCCCAGGCAACAGGCTCTCCAAGAGGCTTACCGGTAAGAAGTACAAACCTGGCCCCGTCTCTGCCTGCCTTTAAAACAACCTCCTCCTTTAAACCGGAATCTGCCTCAGATGGTCTGAATAGGATTGCGCAAGCCTTGTTTTCAAACTCGGAGAGATTATTATCTGCAGCAATAGTCCCATCTAAAAGGTAAATAAAAAGCGTCCTTTCGTTTGAAGCCTCATTGTAACGCCAGATACTATCTGGTGACAGATTAACATCAAGATAGGTAACATCCACATATTTAGAACTAAACGCCCCTTTACCCGCCCCATAACTGCCTGCGATAATCCTAATTTCTGCCCCCTCCTCTTTAACCAGAGCTACCTGATCTTGAGTAATGTCACCATAAGAGGGATAAGTCATTTTATCCATTGCCGGAAGATTAAGCCAAATCTGACAACCAAGCATTCTCTCAGATGCAATGGGCATCTCCTGATGGATAATACCTGAGCCGGCTGTCATCCACTGGCACTCAAGGTCACGGATTGCCCCACTGTTACCAAGACTATCTCCGTGCTCAATTTTCCCGTTAATAAGATATGTTATTGTTTCAATGCCCCTGTGAGGATGCCACGGGAAACCCTTAATGTAATCATCAGGGTTTTGCGAATCAAAGCCGTCAAGCATTAAGAAAGGGTCAAAATCCTTTACATTTCTTAAGCCGAGAACTCTTCTCAGATGAACACCCGCACCATCAACAGCATTTTGCCCGCGTACTATTTGCGCTACCTCTCTTCTATTCATATAAAGCAGGATTAAATTTCCTACAATATAACAAATAAATGTAAAAAATTAAAAGAGCCAGCCATAGATCATACCTGAAACTGTAGCCATTGCCATAACAAGCAGAACAAAAATCACGGTCTTCTTTGTTCCCATTACCTCTCTTATAACAAGCATATTGGGAAGAGAGAGAGATGGACCGGCAAGCAACAGAGCCAGAGCGGGCCCCTTTCCCATTCCGGAAGCAAGTAAGCCCTGGATAATTGGAACCTCAGTTAATGTCGCGAAATACATAAAGGCACCAACAACACTTGCAAATAGATTTGAAAGTAAGGAATTTCCACCAACAGCCCATTCAATCCATTCATTTGGAACAACACCTGCTATTGATGTGCTTCCGTGCGTAGAGCCCAGAAGGAAACCAGCTGTTAGAACACCTATCGCAAGAAGGGGAATTATCTGTTTTGCAAAACTCCAAGCAGAGAGTGTCCACTCACGATTATCATCATCCCCTTTATCAAAGAGAGTGATAACACTAAGCGATATAATACCCACAACCATAGGGATAAGAGGTCTGAAAACCGGGTTGCTAATTGCGGCATTTGTTGCAAAAACAGATGCTATGGTTGCAACAGCTGCCACTAAAACCCACTGCCATTTAATTTTAAGTATTTTAATCAAAGAGTAACAGAGCATAAGGGCGAATCCCCCGGTGATATACCATTTATATGTAAATATATAGTACCAGGCACTTGATGTATCATCAGCAGCTGGTCTTCCCCAGTTAGCAAAGACAAGTATAGCAACCAGCGTGAAAAAATGGAAGGCAGTTTGGCTCATCGCTCTTTTTTCAGGGATATCGGGAAAGTTCATCTGCTCCTCTCGCTTTGCCCTCTCCTCCTTCCTGAAAATAAATGCCATCGCTAATCCAATAATAACAGAGAAACTAACAGCTCCGATTGTTCTCGCTACACCCATCTCAAAACCAAGAATTCTGGCTGTAAGTATTATCGAAAGTATGCTTATGGCCGGACCCGAATAGAGAAAAGCCACTGCAGGGCCTAAGCCTGCACCTCTTTTATATATACTTGAAAAAAGAGGCAGAATTGTACAGGAGCAGACCGCCAGAATTGCCCCGGAGACACTGGCAATTGTATAGGCCACCCATTTTTTTGCATTCGCACCAAAGTATTTTAATACAGCCCCCTGACTTACAAAAATTGATATAACACCAGCAATAAAAAATGCAGGAAGGAGACAAAGTATTACATGCTCCTGAGCGTACCATTTTGCAAGGTCAAGAGTTGCAAGTATCGCAGTCATAAAAGTCTCATTGCCTACAGGCATAAAGAAGATAGCTGCAAATACAACCACAATCCATAAAAGGATTTTAAACTCCTTATTTTTCTCCATAACCTTATAAACCAAGAATCTGTTTAACCTCTTTCTCTGAAGGAATCCTGCCTTTAATCTTTACAATCTCATCCACCACAATCGCAGGAGTAAACATTACATTATACTTCATTATCTCCACTATATCCTCTACCTTGGTAATCGTTGCATTCAGACCACTCTCAGCAACCACCTTCTCAACTACAGCCTGAGCTGTTTTACATTTAGCACAACCTGTGCCCAAAATCTTAATTTCCATATTTTTTAGCATTTACTGTTCGCAAATATACGAACTAATTTAATACTCCATAATTTTTTTAAATTTGTCAAATGAAAACATTTCTATCATTATTGACTATTTTATTTGCCGTTCCGTTAATGTCTCAAAACACATTCTCTTACAAAACGGCAAACGCAGAGGTAATTCTTCTTGCTGAGGTAAACGCACCCAGAAAAGCAGACAACCTTATAGGATACACTCCGGAAATTGCATCTGAGACTGCTCCTGACAACACCTATCCAGGTGCTACAAATGCATTTCTGGTAAAAAAAGGGGGAGAGAACATACTTGTAGATACAGGATTGGGAAGAGAGCTCTTTAAAAATATTGAGAGCAGAGGGGTTAAGCCGGAAGATGTAAGCAAAATACTTATTACACACCTGCACGCAGATCACTTTCTTGGACTGGCAAGAGAGGGCAAGAGGGCCTTTCCTGCTGCAAAAATTTACCTCTCCCTGAAGGAGAGTGAAAACATACCGGATAATGCAAAGAAGATTCTTGAGTTATACCAGGGAGATATAATAATATTTGAGCCTGAAGAGACCCCCGGAGAGGTTGCCTCCGGAATTTTATCTATGGCCGCATATGGCCACACTCCGGGACATACTGTTTTTATAGTTGACAACCTGATGATATGGGGAGATCTTACACATGCAATGGCAATACAGATGCCATTCCCAAGAGTAGCCATATCATATGACAAAGATCCTGAGATGGCTGTAAAGAGCAGGTTAAGGATTCTGGAATATGTAACAAAAAATAAAATGGTGGTTGCAGGAATGCACATTCCATATCCATCTGTTGGAACAGTTACTTTAGCAGGAACGGAGAGATACCTTTTTACACCGGCTAAATAGAGGATTCACCGAAATATTTACCGGATTCGTCGGGAAGTTCTATTTTTTTCCTTACTATCGCTCCACTTTTGCAAAAACTTTTTAAAAACAGAAAAAGATGCATGTAATAAACAACGGAGGCAGCCCCCGCAGAGATGGACACGGTGCCATAATAGCTGCAGCAGCAATTATTATTTTAGGAGTTCTCTTCTTGGGGAGAAATCTTGGATTTATTAATCACGGAATCCTGAGAGTCGTAATCTCCTGGCAGATGTTACTTATATTCCTTGGAGCAGTAGCCCTTTCAAAAAGAAATAACACAGGAGGAGCTATACTTATAGGAGTAGGTCTGTTTTTTATTGTGCCGAGACTTACCGGAGCAGGAATGTACTGGGCAGCAACATGGTGGCCACTACTGCTTATTGCTGTTGGAGTTATTCTGGTTATCCGTTTTCTAAGACCTGATTCTCCCCTGAGAACAGGATTCAGAGGTCACAATTTTGCGAATGATGTAACCTATAAATCAGATAAAGGATATGTTGATTCAGAGGTATCTTTCGGATCAGTTAACCACATTGTTGTTGATCCTGTTTTTAAAGGAGCCAGAATAAGAAATAACTTTGGAGCAACAATTCTGGATTTGAGAAGAACAACCCTGGAGGAGGCAGATACATTCATTGATATAGACTGCAATTTTGGAGGAGTTGAAATTTTTGTACCTTACGGATGGACTGTTACATCTCAGATAAAAAATTTCCTGGGTGGCACGGACGACAAACGCTTCAGAGCCTCTGAGGCTCCCGGAGACGGGAAGAGACTTATTCTAAGAGGTAATGTATCTTTTGGAGGAGTAGAGGTTAAAGGATAGAGAATTATTTATATGCACCCTTTTGCCGAGACAAGAAGAGAGACTGTTAAAGGGGCTGCTTTCGCAATCACGGGAGCAGCTCTGCTCTCTGTACTCTTCATCAGATACGGAAAGCCGGAAACCACTCTTTGCGCAATACTCTCATCGGTATCATACACGGCAATTTTCTCCGGATCTGCATATTACTGGTGGTATGTACAACAGTATCTCAAGGCTCCGGGAGCAAAAGCAGCTGTGGCAGCTCTTGTTCAGCTGGCCTCATCCGCAGCAGGGGCGATAACAGTATCGGCATTATGCACAGAAGGAGCTCAATGGTTTTACGAGGTACTACCCATTGCTGTATCGCTCGGCATAATTGGATGGATATCGGTAACACTCTACTACAAAACGAGAGAGTTTGAAGAGATGGGTGAAGAAGAGGGCTCCCCCCAGCAACCTCGTGAGGCAAAGAGAAATACTCAGGAGAATATCTCAGTAAAGGAGGGTAACAGGATTCACATCATTCGGGCCGATAATATACACTATATACAGGCATATGGCGACTACGCGATGTTATATACTGATGAGGGAAAGTTTGTAAAGGAGGAGACAATGAAAAACCTGGAGGCCACTCTTCCGGAGCACTTTGTCAGAATCCACCGCTCCTCAATTGTCAATACCAGAATTGTTGTAAAGACAGAACTATACGGAAAGGAGAGCTATACCATTCATCTAAGCAGCGGAGACACACTGAGGGCCAGTGCCCCGGGGTATAAACTTCTTAAACAGAGGCTCTCCTTGTAAAAAAATTGAACAATATATATATATCAGAATAATGAAAGATTTCACAACTAAGCAGAAGCAGATAGCCAGATATGCAAAGGCACTCGCTCACCCCGTAAGGATAGCAATTTTAGAGCTCCTCTCAAGCCAGGCCTGCTGCTATCATGGTGATATGTCAGAGGTGATTCCTGTTGCAAAAAGCACTCTTTCCCAACATTTAAAGGAGTTAAAAGAGGCAGGTCTTATTCAGGGAACAATTACACCACCCACCATTAAATACTGCATAAACAGAGAAAACTGGGATGAGGCAAGAGGGATGTTTTCCCAATTTTTACATGATCTGAAAAACGACGGTTTTGTTTGTTAGAGATAAATGTTAAGTTTTTTTTAATATTAATGTTCGTCTATTTGCGAATTACTAATATTTCGTATTTTTGCGAATAACCAATCGAAATTCATATGAAAAAGATATTAATATTATGCACTGGGAATAGTTGCCGCAGCCAGATGGCTCACGGATTTCTGCAGTCATTTGACCAAAATCTTTATGTAAAATCTGCCGGGACTCAACCGGCAAAACAAGTCAACCAGACTGCGGCCAAAGTAATGAAGGAGCTGGGAATTGACATATACAGCCACACACCTCAGCTGGTTGACAAATATATTGGAGAGGAGTGGGATTATGTAATAACCGTATGTGATGATGCCAATGAGACCTGTCCCGCATTTCTGGGTAAAGTAAAAAAGAGGCTCCATATCGGGTTTGAGGATCCTTCACACAAAACAGGCGCACCTGAATATGTAATGAGCGAATACTACAGAATAAGAGATCTGATTAAAGAGCAGTTCCATAACTTTTACACAGAAAACATTGCAAAATGAATATTAAAGAGGGAATATCATTCTTTGACAGATATTTATCTTTATGGGTTGCTCTCTGCATAATTGCAGGAATTGCTGTTGGGAAGCTGCTTCCCCAAATACCTGAATTTCTTGGCAAACTTGAGTATGCAAATGTTTCAATACCAATTGCAATCCTAATTTGGATTATGATCTTTCCAATGATGCTTAAGATTGACTTTTCAAGTGTAGTAAATGCTGTAAAAATGCCAAAAGGGCTATCAATTACACTTATAGTAAACTGGCTGATAAAGCCATTTACAATGTTTGGAATTGCATGGCTCTTTTTTCATATTATTTTTAAACAGATCATACCATTTGACATTGCTAACGAATACCTGGCAGGGGCGGTACTATTGGGAGCCGCACCATGCACTGCAATGGTGTTTGTCTGGAGCCATCTGACTAAAGGTAATCCCGCCTATACACTTGTTCAGGTTGCAATAAATGATTTAATTATTCTTGTTGCTTTTATTCCAATTGTAACACTTCTGCTGGGGATAAGCGGTATAACTATTCCATGGAACACACTAATAATATCTGTAATTTTATTTGTTGTTATCCCTCTCTCTCTTGCTGTAATAACCAGAAGTGCTGTAACAAAGAGCAAGGGAGTAAAATATTTTGAAGAGAGATTTGTACCCAGATTCAAAAGCACAACAATCTCAGGGCTACTTCTTACTCTTATAATTATTTTCTCTTTTCAGGGAGAGACAATACTCAGGAATCCGTTTAACATTCTGTTGATTGCCATTCCACTTATAATACAGACATTTCTAATTTTCTTCTTAGCATACAAATGGGCGGAGAAATGGCGGTTACCACACGATATTGCAGCACCAGCCTCTCTTATTGGAGCCAGCAACTTTTTTGAATTATCAGTCGCGGTTGCAATAGTTCTCTTTGGACTCAATTCAGGAGCTACACTCGCTACAGTGGTTGGTGTTCTGGTAGAGGTGCCTGTTATGCTTACCCTTGTTAAATATGCAAACAAAACCCGAGATAAATTCAAAACAATATAATTTACAATTATGAGAAAACTTCTTCTATTCGCTTTCACTCTTTTTCTTGCCCTTTCCTGCGTAAACAGAAACTCTTCAGAAAACAATAATGGATCAGAGAGCAGTCAATTTACAATTGATGCAAGTGAAAATGTAGTCAATGTTCTGTATTTTCACGGCACCCAAAGGTGCAAAACTTGTATTGCTGTTGGGAATATTGCAAAAGAGACACTTGACAGCCTATCATTAAATAATGATAGTATTGTTTTTTCAGAGATTAACACAGATGATCCAAATTTTAGTGAAATCACCTCAAAATTCCAGATATCCTGGAGCTCTCTGATTATCTCAAAAGGAGAAAATAGAGTTGATCTGACAGATTTCGCATTTGCAAATGCCATAAAAAATCCGGAATTACTCAAAGCTGAAATAGTTAAAACAATTACTTCACTGCAATAGCTAATAGTTTATTCAAAAGTTATGGAATTCCTGCAAAACCTTGCTGACAATTCACAAATACCTGTAATTACAGCATTTATCCTGGGATTAATTACAGCAATGAGCCCCTGCCCTCTTGCAACCAATATCACAGCAACAGCCTGGCTGAGCAGAGATATAACAAACAAAAGAGCAGTTTTACTTAACGGTGTAATGTATACACTTGGGAGGATGTTTACATATACATCTCTTGGAATGCTATTCTATTTTGGAGCAAGTAAATTTAAGATTGCACAGGCGCTTCAGAGTATTGGCGGTGTTTGGTTGGGAATAGCACTTGTCATATTTGGAATTCTAATGATGGATATAATAAAAATCCCCGGATTTCCGGGGATTGGTAAAATACTGGAGGGCAAAAATTTAAAAAGAGGCTTTCTAAACTCCTTTCTGCTTGGAGTGCTCTTTGCACTTGCATTTTGCCCTTACAGCGGAGTAATATATTTTGTAGTTCTTATCCCTATGACAATCGCAGCACCATCAGGGCTTCTTCTACCTCCTGTTTTTGCAATCGCAACCGGATTACCCGTTATTGCCATCTCCTGGCTTCTGGCCTATAGCGTAAACAGTGTAGGAAAGTTCTACAATGGCATCAAGAATTTTGAAAAATGGTTCAAGATGGTTGTAGCCTCTGTGTTTATTGTTACAGGATTATACTACATAATTATCAGTATAATTTAGAAGAAACAAGAGTCCAGATACTCTCTATTTTTTCTTACTCTTATCCTCACTTACATCTGAATACTCCAGACCCTCACGGTAAACACTCATAGCTGCCAGACTCATACCCATGCTTGAGTAACCACCATCGTGGTAGAGATTCTGCATAGTCACCTTTTTGGTCAGGTCAGAGAAAAGTGTAATTACATAGTCGGCACACTCCTCAGCAGAGGCGTTTCCAAGAGGCGACATCCTCTCGGCAAAATCATAAAGTTTGTCAAAGCCCATAATACCACCACCAGCGGTAGTCATAGTTGGTGATTGAGAAACTGTGTTGATTCTTATATTCTTCTCACGACCATAAATATATCCAAAACTTCTTGCAATTGACTCCAGAAGAGCCTTTGCATCGGCCATATCATTATAACCATAAAGAGTGCGCTGCGCAGCAACATATGAGAGAGCAACAACAGATCCCCAGTCATTTATAGCGTCAACCTTTCTGCAGCTCTGAAGCACCTTGTGAAAAGATATTGCTGAGATATCGAGTGTCTGGTGCAGGTAGTGATAGTTAAGATCATCATAAGTTCTGCCCTTTCTCACATTTGGTGACATCCCAATTGAGTGAAGAACAAAATCAAATTTACCTCCAAGAAACTCCATTCCTTTAATAATCAGATTTTCCAGATCTTCAACATTTGTAGCATCTGCAGGAATAACTATAGATTCGCATTTTTCTGCCAATTGATCAATTGTACCCATCTTCATGGAAGCCGGTGTGTTTGTAAGCACAAATCTCCCCCCCTCTTCATACACTCTCTCTGCTGTCTTCCATGCTATGGAGCTCTCATTAAGGGCACCAAATATAAGCCCTCTCTTTCCTTTCAATAAATTGTACGACATAATTTAATATTTACACTTACATAAAACACCATATAGGAATAAATGTTTATTTGCAAGTATGGTTAAACCGACGGCAAATATAGGCAATAAATTAAAAGTCCACCCCATTTTATTTTCCATTGGAAAATTGTTTTATTAGAAAATATATTTAACTTTGCAGCATAATTATAAGGGATAAAAAAAAGAGAAAATGGACAAAGCTTTACAATATATTAAAAAGCAATGGATTATAATAGCAGGAGCTGCACTTGGCGCCTTGGGCGGATACCTTTACTGGTACTTCATCGGCTGCAACAGCGGAACCTGTCCCATTACATCATCACCGCTAAATAGCACCCTTTACGGAATCCTTCTGGGAGGCCTTATCGGAAGTATGTTCAAAAGAGACAAAAAGAGAGATGAGAACAATAATCAGAGTAGAGAGAGCTAACTGCTGCGTATTCAACAACTCAATAAACAGGGAGATTGCATCAATCAACGGAGTTTACGGAGTAAATGTAGATAACTACAAAAATGAAGTAACAATTGACCATACTGACGAAGTCAATTTCCCTGAGCTTTTTGCAAAGCTTCGTGAAAGCGGATACAATCCACTGGAAGAGGAGAAATACCTGAAAAACAACTATAACGAGAGAGAATACGATGGATTATTTCAAGAATAAAGCTGCTGAGTGGGACTCTCCAATTAAAATTGAGATGGCTGAGAAGTTCATTGCAGAACTTCTTAAAAATCAAATACCAACCAGGGATAACAAAATACTGGACTATGGTTGCGGAACCGGACTTGTAGGGATGGAGTTATCCAAGATTACCCGTGATGTTATTTATCTGGACAGTTCTGAGTCAATGATAGAGATTCTCAAAAAGAAGCTGGATGCACAAAAGGATTGGGGCAGGACAATAATTCAGGGAGAGATCTTTGCCTACAATCAAAGAGATATAGACATCATTACCACTCTTATGGCCCTGCACCATATAGAAGATATTGATGGAGTGTTAAACCATATCACTCAGAACATTCTCAAATCTTCAGGTGTTATAGTTATTGGAGATCTCACAGAGGAGGATGGCAGTTTTCACAATGGAGACCCTGTTCCTCACAAAGGATTCAATACAGAAGAGCTAACAGCAAAACTTAACAAAGCAGGACTGGAAGTAATTAATAGTTACACTTATAACACTATGGTCAAAGGAGACAAAAAGTTTGACCAGTTTATAATGGTAGCAAAAAAGAGTAATTAGAAAACAATAATAATTTTAGAGAAAAAACCAATATGAAAACAATACATTTAACAAAAGAGGAGTTCCTGAAAAAAGTAGCAAACTACGAAGCAAATCCAACAGAGTGGAAATATCTTGGAGACAAACCTTGTATAATTGACTTCTATGCAGACTGGTGTGGTCCATGCAAAATGGTAGCTCCAATACTTGACGAACTCGCAAAAGAGTACTCAGACAAAATCTATATCTACAAAGTAGATACAGAGGCAGAGCAAGACCTTGCAGGAGCATTTGGAATCAGAAGCATCCCTACCCTTCTCTTCTGCCCAATGAATGAAGCCCCTCAAATGGCCCAGGGAGCACTGCCAAAAGCAAGCTTCAAGGATGCAATTGACAAGGTTCTTCTGGGAGGTAAGTAAGAGCTATAAACAGGTATATTCAAATAAGTTTCACATGGTTGTGCTCCAGCAGATAGTGCTCGCCGCTCTCAGGGCAGCGGGCCCTGCCGGATGTATCAAACTGCAGGCGATGGCCCATTCGGCTCATCCAACCAATCTGAATACTTGGATTTCCAACAACCAGGGCGTATGGTTTAACACTCTTTGTCACAACCGCGCCCGCACCAATGAATGCATACTCACCAATGTCATGACCACAGACAACAGTGGCATTTGCGCCAATAGTTGCTCCCCGGCCAACCCTGGTGTGTGTGTATTCATGCCTTCTGTTGACGCCACTTCTTGGATTGACAACATTAGTAAAGACACAGGAGGGGCCTAAAAAGACTTCGTCTTCGCAGATCACTCCTGTGTAAACTGATACATTATTCTGGATTTTCACTCCATTTCCCAGAATCACTCCGGGAGAGATCACCACATTTTGCCCAAGATTGCAGTTCTTACCTATCTTGCAACCCTCCATAATGTGAGAAAAGTGCCAGATCTTTGTTCCCTCACCTATCTCACAGCCTGCGTCAATAATAGCCGATTCATGCGCAAAATATTTAATCTCTGCATTTTCCATAAGGGTAATTTTTCCCCTAATTTAGACAATTATTCCAAAATTGCCTCGGTTACAGGATTTATTCCCGGACCTCCCAGATAAGAGGATACAACTGTTCCCTTGACCCAAACTCTTCTACTTAAATATTCGGGAAATGCAACAAGCGAGAACTGATCCTGAATTTTACCGGAGGGAAGACTAACTCCAAAGCATTTAGCCCTTAGTCTCTCGCCGGGCTCCTCAGCTATAGCCATATGGCTGGCCTTAGTAAAGGGAGAAACATATTTTACAGAATCGGCAGATACATCTCCACCCACAATGTATCCCTTTACCCAAACCTTCATACCATCAAACTCACTAAGCCTGGATAATGAAATTGCTTTTGCCCTGGAGCTCCCGTCATTTCCGTCAATCAGCAGCGTATCCAGTTTCCATGTTGAGATAGTGTCTATAACAATACCTCCGCCAAAAGTTGATGAATCACCCGCTGCAAGTCGCAGGTTTACTGTAAGCATCTCCTTAGCTGATACACTCTTTGAGAAGAGTGGTATGGCTGTTCCGGTGGGAGCGGATGGCTTAAGCCTTACAAAAAATTTCCCCGGATTTACATAGAGAAAACGCTCCTCTCCGTAGGTATAGGCCGATGCACCCTCTGCAGTGTATAGTTCCGGAACAAAGGCCGAATACTTAGAGACAAATTCCGGAGAGAATCCAAGTCTTACCCCTGCATTTACCTGTCGTAACACAAGGGCAAGAGAGGTTACACTGCCTGAGGTGAGGCTAACCTGGCGGGTATCAGACCAGCAAGGGGAGCTGAAAGCAGGAGTTTTATGTTTGTGAGAAAACACTTCTATAATGTAATCTCCTGCCTCTACTTTCAGATCTGCAGGTCTTGAACCATACAGGTCATTATATAATGTATCATCATATGAGCTCCGGACAATAAGGTGCATAGAATTTGTGTCCGGGAGCGGCCTCACAACCGCTTTTGTAACAGCATCCTCGCTCTTGATGCGCAGGCGGAGAGTAGCCTCTCCCCCATCTGTTAATGTTAGCCCCTGACAGCCCGCTGCCAGGATAGCAACCAAAAAGATCACTCTCTTCATATCTCACTCTATTTTAATTGGTTTTCATCCCAAAAATATAACACTTCGCAAGCAAAAGAGTGTAAATTGATACAAACTTTAAAAAATATTCAATTTTAAAATTACGATTTAGAATTTTATTTAAATTTGAACAAATTTAAACTTAACTATGTACAGAATCACCGAGCACCCTATCCTCCCAATTCCTGCGGAAGATAGCGTAGAGTTCACCTTTGAGGGTCAGAAAATCACCGGTCAGAAGGGTTTTACCATCGCAGCAGCACTGCATCAGGCCGGAAAAGTTGTCCACAAACACAGTTTAGAGCACAGAGAGCGCACTATGGAGTGCGGTATTGGCAAATGCGGCGCCTGCGAAATGCTGGTTGACGGCAAAGTAAGGCGTATCTGCATTACAAAAGTTGACGATGTTAAAAATGTCAACCGGATTGAGGAGTCATACCTTCCTGAAGAGACTGTTCTTGTTGAAAAAGATGGAAAGGAGATTAAAATCAGAAAAACAACAGTTGTTATTATTGGTGCAGGCCCTGCAGGACTTGCCGTAAGGGAGGAGCTTAACAAAGCAGGAATCCAGAATCTGGTAATTGACAATAACAGTAAAATTGGTGGCCAATTCCTTATGCAGACCCACCAGTTCTTCTTCTTTGAAAAGGAGAAACGATTTGGAGGGATGAGGGGATTTGACATTGCCAACACCCTTGCAGGTGAGGACCACAGCGGCATACTCCTTGACTCTGTTGTCTGGGATATACTAGAAGGCAAGAGACTGGTTATAAAAGACATCGCAAAACAGGAGATCAGCTATGTTGATGCCGAACATCTTGTTATAGCAACTGGAGCGGTTCCATTTATGCCTGCATTCAAAAATGACGACCTGCCGGGGGTATACACAGCTGCTGTTGTACAGAGGATGATGAATCAGGAGCTTACTTTACTGGGGAAAAAGATTCTCACGGTAGGAGCCGGAAATATTGGATACCTCACATCATACCAGGCTATGCAGGCCGGTGCAGAGGTTAAAGCTATAATAGAGGCAATGCCACGCGAAGGGGGATTCCCTGTTCAGGCAAACAGAGTCAGAAGACTCGGCATTCCTGTTATGACTTCTCATATTTTGCTGGAGGCAATTCCAAACGCAGACAGAACAGGTGTAACAGGTGCTATCATCGCTCAATGTGAAAACTTCAAACCAATACCTGGAACAGAGAAGATAATTGAAGATATTGACTGTATAAATATATGCACAGGACTCATTCCTGACAATCAGTTATTCAGGAAGGGAGTTGAGATTTACGGAAGACATTGCCACGGAGTTGGCGATGCAGTAAGGATTGGAGAGGGAACATCTGCCGTATTAAGAGGTAAGCAGTGTGCTTATGAGATACAGCAGGATCTGGGATTCAGATACAACTACAATGATTACCTGGCCGTTTCAAAAGAGTACATAGACTCTCAGCAGCACCCTGTAAAAGTAATTGATGAGCCATTCAGACCAACACCTGAAAGGATGAAAGAGAAAGGCTTTGTTCAGATTGACTGTCTCTACGGATTTGCCTGCAACCCTTGCTCTTTTGCCTGTGAATACGGAGCAATAACAAAATCATCAACCTCCACTGTTCCAAGAATTGATTTTGACAAGTGCGTTGGTTGTATGAGGTGCGTTTACCAGTGCCCGGGGCTTGCAATATTCGGCTACCAGTTCAACAAAAACTGGATCTTCCTGCCTATCGAATACAAGGCCGATGAGGGTGCCGATGTTTTCCTGGTTGACAATAACGGGAAAAAGGTTGGCGAGGGAGTTATTGAAAAGATCCTCAAAAAGGATAATAAAACCAATGTTGCAAGAGTAAAGGCTAAAGACCTCGAAGGGGAGGCTCTTCTGGCAGTCAGAGGATTTATTATCAAAGAGAAGTATCCACAGCCTGTAAAAATAAAACAACTTGACGGAGAGCACGATGCTAAAACATACATCTGCCACTGCGAAGATGTAACCGTTGAGAAGATGCTTGCAGCAATTGGTGACAGAAAGGTAATATCATCAGATGAGCTCAAGCACATTACGAGAATAGGTATGGGTCCTTGTCGCGGAAACAGATGCGTACCAAGAGCAAAAATGTACCTTAAACCATACGGGATAGAGGTTATTGGAGAGCCGACTCCTCGCGGGCCTATGTCAAACCTGGTTACACTGGGAGATATGAACCCTGTGGGAAAAAGCGAAAGCATCATACTTCCTAAAGGCAGCAAATGGGTAGAAAAAGTTCCCGCAATAATTGCCGGTGGCGGTATAGCCGGCAGCTCACTCTTCAGATATATGGCCGAGGCGGGTATGAAACCATACCTTATTAACGACGGACTCGGCAGTTCGTGGAGAAATATAGCAGGGGGGCGCCCGGCATTCTCACTGCCTGCACTTGCAGATATAGCAAAACATAACCTGGAAATATTCAGGAAACTTAACGACAAACACTCCATTGACTTCAAACTTATAAGATATGTAGGTTTTGTCCACGATCAGGCAACATACGACTCACTAGACATGTCCCGTAACTGGAGTGATGCCAGAATGGTTGAGAAAAAAGATTTCCGCAAAGAGATTTCTCCATACTTCAACCCTTCACTCGACACATACAGCCACGCTCTCATTACAAACGACTGCTGGCAGGCAAATCCCGGACTTACCCTTGATCTTGTAAGAGAGATGGGTCGTCAGAACGGCGGAAAAATACTTGAAAACACAAAATTAGTTGATGTGCAACGGGATGGAAAAGAGTACAGAGTAATAGTACTCACCCCTGACAAAGAGTACGCCGAATACAGGACAGAGGTGTTTATAAACGCTTTGGGTGCTGAAGCCGATAAATTTGCAAGGAAGCTGGGTATAGAGACCGGTCTCTTCCCTGTCAAACACCAGGCATTTATCACAAAGAGATTACCAATGCTCGGCAAAGATGGAGCAAATCTTGATATGCTTATTGACAGGCGCAAATACAAAGGCTTCTCTGCAGTGTACGGACAACAGCTTGCAGAGACAGGACAAATCATTGGATGCGCCTCCCCAGCAATTGATGCTACCGAGACCGATAAAAACCTTAAGATAAACAGCCGGGAATTCATTGAGATAGCAACCGAGATCTTTACAAACTGGATACCTCAGCTTAGCGGAGTTGGATTCCAGGCAGTATGGAGCGGTTACTACATTGAGCCAAGATATATTGTAGATCCGGAACTTGGACTCTTTACCGGAATGCGCGGCCACGGATTCATGCTCTCCCAGTACATCGCAAAACTATATGTAGATTACCTAATGGGACGAGAGGTTCCTGAATACTTCCACGACCTTAAACTAAGCGGCAAAGGTCTCAGCGAGCAAGCATTTAAATAACGCAGAATCATAGCGCAGAACCGCACAGCCGTAAGTCTCTGTTAGATAGCACTTAGACACTTAATCCCGCGGATTATCCTCGGGGTTAAGTGTTAATGAGCAAAAATACAATGTGTTACAAGAGCACGGGTATAGAATATACAATTAGTTTTTGATGTGGGAAAAGTGGTATGAGCTAAAGTTTCCCACATATGCATTATGATATTATTCGTATAATTTACGAACGAATTACCATGAAAATCTAAAACGCTTAGCGCTGTAACTCTTTGATTAACTAGTCATAAAAAATCATAATGACAGCTGACATGTACTGCCGAATGGCTTAACCTGCGAAGCACCATATAAACTTTGCAGAAGGCGGTGAAGTATCAGACCCGTGCGGCTGCAACTTGCTTACTGATTGTACGTTAACACTTAATCCCGCGGATCATCCGCGGGGTTAAGTGTTAACTTGAAGATATACTGTGAGTTATAGCGGTACGGGTATATAGTTTACTTCTGGTTTTTGATGTGGGAAACTTTAGTTGGGTTGACAGGGATATTCGTTTATCTAACATATAATTAGATAGTTAAAATTTAGTTTTTTAAAAAGTTTTCGAAAACATGATTTGTAACTACTTGTTTTCTAACAACATAAACAAATATCCCTGTCAACCCAATTCTTTTGTCTCTGCTGCGGAGGAATTCTGCTGCGGGGAGGAGGCAATTATATGGTGCCGGGCGTGAGGCCTGGCGGTTACCCGCCCGCCCGGCCTGAGCTGGCCATTCGGCAGATAATTTTTGGAGACCGGTTCAGGTCCGTGTGAACCCGCACCGCCACGGGCATACCCGTGCAACTGTAAATTATTGATTGACAGCGGAAAGACAATCCACCTGACAGATCACCTGTCAGGTGGATTGCTTATGTGTAGGTAATCAGTGTATTGCAGCGGTGCGGGTTAAAAAGAGGAGTGAAGAAAGTAGTGAAAGTGTGATATTTGAGAGCGGAATGAGACCGGTATAAAACTTCATGAGGCCTTATCCTTATTGGGATAAAACCTCACTACTTAACCTAAACTTAAACTATGAAAAACTTCACTTACTGAATATTCAAATCTTGTGCCAAAGTTTATTCAACTATGCGAAGTTTTGCAAATTTTAGTAAAAGTGTCTTCTGTCCGCCATCGTTAAAGGCGACTACTGCTCTCATATTGAGGACATCACCCTCTAATAAAATAATTTTTCCGTAACCAAATCGTTCATGTTCAACATTCATTCCTACCCGCAACTTTTCTACGGGGTCAGGGAAAAAGTTTTCGCGTCTAGGGGGGGGCGGGGCCGTCGCAGACGGGCCGGCGGCTGCCGGGGAGGCGGGCCTTCTGAAGGCCTCGCCGGCAGCCGGCTGGGCGGAGCGTGCGGGACGCTCGCTTCGCCCGGCCGCCCCCACTCCTCTGCCCGTACCGGACGAAAAGAGTCCTGATGAGTTTGAGCTATCGGTCCTGACGATGGACATAACTCCATCCTCATAGGGCCAGTTGAGAAACTTGCGGTCCACCTCCTTCAAAAAACGACTTGGAGGATAGTTCACCTGTTGTCCCCAGCGAAATCTTGATTGAGCGTATGAGAGAGTAATTGCCCTCTTAGCTCTGGTAAGGGCTACATAAAACAGGCGCCTCTCCTCCTCTATCTCCTGATCACTGCTCACACCATTAGTACTTGGAAAGAGGTTATCCTCCATACCTATAACATATACATACGGAAACTCCAAACCCTTGGCTGAGTGCACAGTCATAAGACTTACTTTATTATTCTCCTCCTTGCTGTCTGCCCCTTCATCCACAGCACTCATAAGAGATATCTTCTCCAGAAACTCTTCAAGAAGAAGCGGTCCGGACTCCCTGTCAGGCATAAGGCCAGGATCCTCATCCGCAATCAAATCGCCATCTGAAATCTCACCACCTGAAAGTTCTCCCTCCATCTCCTTTATTGAATTAAAGAGCTCCTCAACATTCTCCAGACGAGCCTGACCCTCGAGCGAGCTATCGGCCCTGAGATGCTCCATATAACCGGAACGCATCAGTATCTCCATTGTAATATCGTAGGCAGTAGCCGTTGAAGCCTTGCTCCCAACCTCGGCTATCAGAGCCGTAAATATTGAGAGGCGGGCGGCGGCGGCGGGCTTGATGCCAAAGGCATCAAGATCACCGGCGTGAAAGGCCTCCCACATAGAGAGGGAGGCCGCCCCCGCCGCCGCCGCCAGATAACCCATTGTCGTATCTCCGATACCCCTTGCAGGAACATTTACCACCCGTCTGAAAGCCTCATCATCCTTAGGATTAACGAGCAATCTCATATAAGCAAGCACATCCTTTACCTCCTGCCTCTCATAGAAGGAGTGGCCGCCATAAATCCTGTAAGGAACAGACCTCTTTCTCAACGCCTCCTCAACCACCCTGGACTGAGCATTAGTTCTGTAAAGAATTGCAAAATCAGAATACTCCGCTCTATCCGAGTATATTCTGTTCATAAGAGAGGAGACAACTGTAAAGGCCTCCTCCTGATCCGAATAGCCCCTTATAACCTCAATCTTCTCCCCCGCCTCAGCCTCAGAGAAACACTCCTTGTTAAGTCTGTTGGAATTCTTTGCTATAAGAGAGTTTGCAGCATTCACAATTGTCTGCGTTGAGCGGTAATTCTGCTCAAGCTTAAACTCCTTAGCCTCCGGATAGTCCTTTCTGAAATTGAGAATATTCTCAATTCTCGCCCCCCTGAAGGCATATATACTCTGAGAATCATCCCCCACCACACACAAATTCCTGTGATTAGCAGACAACTTCTTAACAATCAAATACTGAGAAAAGTTAGTATCCTGATACTCATCCACAAGAATAAAAGAGAACCTCTGCTGTAACTTCTCCAGCACCTGAGGAAAATCCCTTATCATTATATTAGTATAGAGCAAAATATCATCAAAATCCATTGCACCCGCCTGCCTGCATTTCCTCTCATACAGAGCATAAACCTCACCTATCTTAGGCTTCCTGGCAATTGCATCCCTCTGCATCAGCTCCCCATTTGCAAGGTATGCCTTAGCAGTTATCAAGTTGTTTTTTGCCATAGATATTCTGGAGAGTACCTCGTTTGGCTTGTACATCTTCTCATCCAGCCCCAGCTCCTTCACACAAACCCTTATTGCACTCCTGGAATCAGAGGTGTCATATATTGTAAAACTCTTTGGGAACCCCAGCAGCTCCGCATCCTCCCTCAGGAACCTTATAAAGACCGAGTGGAAGGTACCCATCCAGAGATATCTGGCAAGCCCCTCACCCACCATCCCCGCAATCCTCTCCTTCATCTCTTTAGATGCCTTGTTTGTGAAGGTAAGAGCAAGCACAGAGCTGGCTTTATGTCCGTGGTTTAATATATTAGCTATTCTACTGGTGAGAACCCTGGTCTTACCCGAGCCCGCTCCCGCAATGATCAACGATGGTCCTTCAAATTGCTCAACTGCCTGTTTTTGAGCACAATTCAACCCCTCAACTATAGTGGAAAAATCTCTTTTCATTAATGGCAAAATTACAAATAATGTGTATCTTTGCCGCAAATTTTTTATCCCTTTAAAATGTCAAACAAAATACTTTTACGCAAAGGTTTAAACATTCCGCTAAAAGGGAGTGCAATAAACCAGATCGCAAGAAGCATCTCACCGGACATTTTGGCTGTCAAACCAACAGATTTCAAAGGACTTAACCCAAAACTCCTTATAAAGGAGGGCGACCCTGTTAAGGCCGGAACACCAGTTATGGCAGACAAGAAAAATCCGGAGATCCTGATCTGCTCCCCCGTGAGCGGCATAGTGAAAGAGATTGTACGCGGAGAGAAACGCAAGCTTCTTCAAATCCTGATTGAATCAGACAAGAGACAGGAGTACGAACACTCAACAGCACCCGAAATACGAAAAAACGGATCCGCTGAGCAAATAAAATCGGCACTCCTCTCATCCGGACTATGGCCACTGATTAAGCAGAGACCTTACGGAACCATTGCAGACCCTGCAAAAGAGCCAAAGGCAATTTTTATATCAGGCTTTGACTCGGCACCGCTTGCCGCAGATTTGGACTATGCGATGAAGGGTGATTTTGAGAACATGCAGGCCGGAATTGATGCACTTTCAAAACTTACACACGGCGGAGTACACATTGGTCTTCATGCAGACACATTTGCAGGAAGCCCCATGCACAGACTTGAGAGAGCAAAGATCCATATATTTGACGGCCCTCACCCTGCAGGAAATGTAGGAGTTCAGATCCACCATATCAGCCCCATAAACAAAGGGGAGACAGTATGGACACTTGACCTCTACACACTTGCAGCCATAGGCAGATTACTTATTAAAGGCACATTTGACCTTCGCAGAGTAGTAGCAGTAGCCGGCCCTAAAGTAAAGAACCCGGCTTATATCGAGACACTTCCCGGAATGGCTCTGAGAAGCATTGCCGACATGGCCGACACCACCTCTGAGGTTCGTTACGGAGACCATGTTGGAGTAAGATTCATAAGCGGAAATGTACTCACAGGAGATAATGTGGGAGTAGACGGATACACAGGTATTTTTCACAATACCATCACTATAATGGCCGAGGGGAACTACAGAGAGATGTTCGGATGGATTAAACCACTAAGAGCAAAGAAATTCAGTATTTCCAGATCATACTTCTCCTGGCTGATGCCTAACAAAAAGTACAACCTTGACACAAACCTCAACGGAGGAGAGAGAGCCTTTGTTGTTACAGGAGTATATGAAAAGGTGCTACCCATGGATATTCTCCCTATGTATCTGTTCAAGGCCATCCTCGCAGAGGACATTGACAAGATGGAACAACTGGGAATCTATGAAATTATTGAGGAGGATGTTGCATTGTGCGAATTTGTCTGCCCTTCAAAAGCAGAGATACAGGATATCGTATCAAAAGGCATCAACATAATGATTAAAGAAATGTCTTAACAGAACCGGCAATGAAAGTATTAAAAAAATTAGTAGACAACATAAAACCCACATTCAGCAAGGGTGGAAAGCTGGGATTCCTGCACTCCACATTCGATGCCTTCGAGACCTTCCTGTTTGTGCCGGATCATGTAACCAAAAAGGGAGTTCATATAAAAGACTCCATTGACCTTAAGAGAACAATGACTATGGTCATTCTTGCCCTTATGCCTGCGCTTCTCTTTGGAATGTACAACACAGGCTATCAGCATAACCTCTCAATTGGAGGCGATATGACATTCTGGGCAATGTTCTGGTTTGGATTCCTCAAAGTTCTTCCGCTTATCATAGTATCATATGTAGTGGGACTTGGAATAGAGTTCATAGCAGCACAGATAAGAGGGCACGAAGTTAACGAAGGCTACCTTGTAACAGGAATGCTTATCCCGCTTATTATGCCGGTTGATGTTCCGCTTTGGATACTCTCACTCTCCGTAATATTTGCGGTAATAGTTGGAAAAGAGGTTTTCGGAGGAACAGGAATGAACATCTGGAACCCCGCTCTGCTTTCAAGAGCATTTGTATTCTTCGCATACCCTTCACAAATATCCGGAGACAAAATCTGGATTGAGGGGCTCTCAAGTGGCCAGGGTATTGTAGACGGCTTCTCCGGTGCAACCCCGCTTGCACACGCAGCTGCCGGCGAATTTGACAAAATGCCATCATTTATGGATATGTTCATCGGCTTTATCCCCGGCTCAATTGGAGAGACCTCCACACTGGCCATCCTCATTGGAGCAGTAATGCTACTTTGGACAGGGATAGCAAGCTGGAAGATAATGCTCTCCACATTTGCAGGAGGAATCCTGACCGGTCTGCTTCTCAATGCAGTAGGACCGGAAGGAAGCTATATGTCAATGCCGGCAATAAACCACCTGGTAATGGGAGGTTTTGCGTTTGGAGCAGTATTTATGGCAACAGACCCTGTAACCGGCTCCCAGACAGAGAGAGGCAAATGGATATACGGATTTTTGATAGGTGTTATGGCCATCCTCATTAGAGTATTTAACCCGGGCTATCCTGAGGGAATGATGCTCGCCATACTCCTTCTCAACACATTTGCACCATTCATTGACCACTTTGTGGTTCAGTCAAACATCAAACGCAGGCTCCGCAGGGCAGCCGTCAAATAACAGGGAGGAAAAGAGATGGATACAAATAACAATACATACACAGTAATTTACGCTACCGTAATGGTAGTAATTGTGGCAGCACTCCTTGCACTCGCCTCATACCTTCTTAAGGACCGTCAGCAAAGAAATGTTGCACTGGAGACCAAACAACAGATTCTTAAATCTGTTAAACTGGGCCAGGATGCAGAGACAGCAGACGACAAAGCAACCTATATTGAGGGTCTCTATGACAAACATATTGCCGAGACCAAGGTTACATCAGGAGCAGAAGAGCTTACACTCTACATCTGCACAATGGAGAGCGGAGAGAAACTCTACATAATTCCTGTACACGGAACAGGACTATGGGGTCCGGTATGGGGATATGTTGCACTCAAAAGTGATTTCAACACAATTTACGGAGCTACATACGACCACAAAGGGGAGACACCCGGTCTGGGAGCAGAGATTGCCACACCTGAATTCACAAAACAATTTGAGGGCAAACAGATATTTACCAACGGAGAATTCAAGTCAATACTTGTAGTAAAAGGGGGAGCCGATACCGGTTCAACCAACGAGGTTGACGCCATTTCAGGTGGAACAATTACATCCAAAGCTGTAGAGGATATGCTTTTCAAGAGCATCGGCCACTATCTTGAGTATTTCAAGGTTGCAGCAGCAAATGCAACACCTGCAGAGAGTATCTCAACTGCAGATTCAACTGCAAAGAGTGACTCTGCTGCTACACCTACACCTAACCCAGTAAACCAGTAAGAGATGGACAAAAAGATATTTATAGAACCATTGTTCAGGAACAACCCCGTAACCGTACTGGTACTGGGTATATGCTCGGCCCTGGCAGTAACTGTCAAACTGGAGCCGGCAATTGTGATGGCCCTCTCAGTGACAATAGTAACCGGTTTTTCCGGATTTATTGTATCGCTGCTAAGAAATACCATTCCAAACAGAATCAGGATTATTGTACAACTTGTTGTTGTAGCAATGCTTGTTATCCTTGTAGACCAGATACTTAAAGCATTTGCATACGATGTAAGCAAACAGCTGTCGGTATTTGTAGGACTGATTATTACCAACTGTATCATTATGGGCCGTATTGAGGCATTTGCCCTTGGTAACAAACCAATCCCCTCACTCGTTGACGGACTTGCAAACGGACTCGGCTACGGTATTATCCTTATAGTTATTGCTTTATTCAGAGAGTTCTTTGGATCAGGCACCATTTACGGAATACAGATAATTCCTGCCGAATGGTACATCAAAAACGGAGGCTTCTATGAAAATAACGGACTCTTTATCCTCCCTCCGATGGCACTTATCCTGGTAGGACTGGTAATCTGGGTTCAGAGAAGCATTCAAAAAGAGTTACAGGAAAAATAATAACACATATCCATTATGCAAGATTTAGTAAGTTTATTCGTAAAGTCAATCTTTGTTGACAATATGGTATTTGCATATTTCCTTGGAATGTGTTCATACCTTGCAGTATCTAAAAATGTAAAGACAGCAATAGGTCTTGGAGTAGCGGTAATATTCGTGCTCGGAGTAACCCTGCCTGTCAACTTCCTTCTCAATAAATATGTTCTCACTCCAGCCGCACTGGCGTGGCTTGGTCCGGACTTTGCCGGACTGGACCTTAGTTTTCTAAGCTTCATTATATTTATTGCAGTAATAGCCTCCATCGTACAATTAGTTGAAATGGTTGTAGAGAAATACTCACCATCCCTTTATGCATCGCTTGGAATATTCCTTCCACTTATCGCCGTAAACTGCGCCATTCTGGGAGGTTCACTCTTTATGCAGGAGAGAGGATACGAGACACTTGCTGAGGCAACAACCTTTGCACTGGGCTCCGGAATCGGCTGGTTCCTAGCCATTGTAGCACTGGCAGCTATCAGGGAGAAACTCGCATACTCACAAGTGCCAAAACCACTAAAAGGACTTGGAATCACATTCATAGTTGTGGGCCTTATGGGTATCGCATTTATGAGCTTTATGGGTATTAAACTCTAAGAGGAGGAGAATAAGATGAATATTACACAAATTATAATTGTTTCCATTATTGCCTTTCTCGTAGTAACGCTCGCCCTGGTGGCGCTCCTGCTCTACGCTAAGGCAAAACTGACCCCTTCAGGCAAAGTGAAGGTTAATATTAACGACGGAGAGAAAGAGATTGAGGTATCACCAGGCTCCTCTCTGTTAAACACATTAAGTAGTGAAAAGATATTCCTTCCATCGGCCTGCGGTGGCGGCGGAACCTGCGGAATGTGCAAGTGCCGTGTAACCGAAGGTGGCGGAGAGATCCTCCCTACAGAGGTGGGCTTCTTCACCCGCAAACAACAGCAGACACAGTGGCGTCTGGGTTGCCAGGTAAAGGTTAAGGAGGATATGAAAATTGAGATACCGGAAGAGGTATTGGGTATAAAGAAATGGGAGTGTGAAGTTGTCAGCAACAAGAATGTGGCAACCTTCATCAAAGAGTTTGTGGTTAAACTTCCTGAAGGGGAGCACCTCAAATTCAAATCCGGAGGATATATCCAGATTGACATCCCTCCTTGCGAAGTTGACTTTGCAAAAGATATCGATGTTCAGCCTGAGTTCCACGAAGACTGGGACAAGATGAAAATCTGGGATCTAAAGATGAGCAACAAAGAGAACACATACCGTGCATACTCAATGGCCAACCACCCTGCCGAGGGCAATATCGTGATGCTCAACATCCGTATAGCAACCCCACCTTGGGACAGATCCAAAGGAGCATTTATGCCTGTTAACCCGGGAGTCTGCTCATCATACATATTCTCCCGTAAGCCGGGCGATAAAGTAATGGTATCTGGCCCGTACGGTGAATTCTTCATCAAACCTACAGATAACGAAATTGTATTCGTAGGTGGTGGAGCAGGTATGGCACCAATGCGCTCACACATTTTCCACCTTTTCCACACCGAGAAGACAACCCGTAAGGTAAGCTTCTGGTACGGAGCCCGCTCNNCTCAGAGAGGTATTCTACGAAGAGGAGTTCCGCGCAATTGAGAAAGAGTTCCCTAACTTCAAGTTCCACATTGCACTCAGCGAAGCCAAACCTGAAGACAACTGGACAGGCCTTACAGGCTTCATCCACAAAGCACTTCTTGACAACTACCTGAGCAAGCACGACTCACCGGAAGATATAGAATACTACCTCTGCGGTCCACCAATGATGAACAGCGCCGTAACCAACATGCTGGACAACCTGGGCGTACCGGAAGAGAATGTCGCATTTGACGACTTTGGCGGCTAACCCGATTCAGCCGTAACCGCCCGGTGAATATTTATAAGGTATGGCTCCCCCACGGGAGCCATATTTTTTTATTTATATATTGTGCCGGGCTGCCCTATTTTCGATTCAAAATCCTGAGGGAGGTTGGAAGCAGATTATTTGCACGGGTGCCGATGTTCTTAACAAAACCGAGACCTAATCCACAGTAAGTAACTCGCAGATAACCGGCTGGAGATTCAGGAAGTGAGAGAGAATCTCGGCATAAATAACTGATAGCTTGCTCCTTAGTCAATTCAACAGAAGGGCATGGACCAAAGTAGTTAACCGCGTAAGCATCAGCATGCTCCGGAGGTGTAACCATTTGTTTGCCATTGCCGTTAGCTTTAGAGTTGCCGTAAGCATTAGGTTTGGGGGCGGAACTGCGGCTGGAGTTGGAGTTTAAGTTTGATCCGGAGGAGAAATCTGGAATGGAAGCATCATCGGGCTTACGAAGCAGGGCGAGGAAAATACCCTCTCCTTTTACCAGTCCCGGATGCAGGCGGAGTGAGCCCTCGGGTGTGAGAATTATGCCAAGGTTGTTGTTATCAGGTGTTGCTGTGTGATGGAGGGTTGCCTGAAGGTATGGACCAAGGGGTACAATTTGAGCTCCGAGAGTTTGGGCGAACCAGCTTATGTTCTCCTCGTTTTCATGCCGGTTCATTGTGCAGGTGGAGTATGCGAGGTGACCACCTGGCTCTAGTGTTTCCCAAATATCTTTAACAATTTTACGCTGACGTACAACACACTCATTTACAGCTCGCACAGACCACTCATTGATTGAATCGGGATCCTTTCTAAACATTCCTTCACCTGAGCAGGGGGCATCGACAAGGATGAAGTCGAAGCGGTGTCCAAGTTTTGCGAAGGCCGATGGGTCAAGCGAGGTGACGGTGATGCGGGGGTCGCCCCATTTGGTGATGTTATCCCGAAGGGTGGCGGCGCGGGAGCGGATAATTTCGTTGGCGGTGAGGCCGCCGGCACGGGCGGCAGCCGGGCCTTCGGCCGGGCTGCCCGCCGCCCCGCCCATCATACTCGCAAGGTGAGTTGTCTTACCTCCAGGCGCAGCACACAAATCCAGCAGCCTGGCAGCGCCGGCTGCAAGCGGGCGCAGCACCTCAATAATCATTGAACTAGGCTCCTGAACATAGTAAGCACCTGCGTGAAAAGCAGGATCCATAGTGAAGTTTGGGCGCTCGGCAAGATAGAGGCCGTCAGGGCACCATGGGATTTGGGCCGGCCCGCCGTTATCTGCCGTCCGGCCGGCAGCAAGCGAGTGGCCGGCAGCGGCAAGCCGAGGCCATTTGGCCGGATTCTTGCGTATAGAAGTTACAGGCGGAGTGTTGAGAATAGCCTCAGTGATTTTACCTGCGAGGTCGTTGCCCACAGCCTCGCGCAGCATTTCAGAAAATTCCGGAGGTAGTACCCTTTCCGCCATCAATTAATCTTCTGTTTATCTGATTCTGTTACCGGCATAATAGTTTGCACCCCAGAGGTCGTACCTGGCGTACTGCTTCTGAAGCCTCTCTACAAAATTATCGAGATTTCGCACAGAAGGCAAAGACCAGTATACCTCAGCAATGGCACTTAGTCTGGGAAAAATACCATATTCAAGCCTCTGTCTGTGAGGAAAATACTCGGTCCACATACAACCCTGGCCGCCAAGAATATTAGATGCAGTTTCAGCGCTTAGCTCCAGAGGAACAGGCTCAAAGTTATATACATCAGAAAGAGCAACCTTCCAGTCGCGATGACTCAGAGAATCCTCTTTGTCTCTCTGTTTTATATTAAAATAGCTCTGTCTCATTGGAGTAAGAATTGTTTTGTGTCCCTGTTCAGTAGCCTTATAGCCATTAGTCGCATTTCTCCAGCTCATTACAACAGAGCCCGGTACAAGACCATCGTCTATCATCTCGTCCCATCCTACAATCACCCGGCCTCTCTCACTCATCACTGCAGACAGCTTCTCTACAAAATGTTTTTGGAGCAGATTGAAATCGGCAATTCCCCTCTCCCTCATATACTGCTTTGTACTCTCAGACTCCTCCCACCAGCGCTTGGCACACTCATCGGCACCAATATGGATAAGTTTTGACGGGAAGATATCCATAAGCTCATTGAAGATATCCTTGAGAAAAACGAACAACTCTTCAGATGGGGCAAGCACATTGTTCTGTCTGTTATAGATTCCCCAGGTTATTGCCGGTTGCTTCGGAATTTCAGGAGTTGTACTGAACTGCGGATAGCTTGAAATTATTGCCATTGAGTGGCCCGGAACATCTATCTCCGGAACCACTGTGATATACCTCTCAGAGGCATAATTAACGATATCCCTAAGCTGCTCAGCAGTATAAAAACCGCCATACCTTGTTGAATCCACACCGGTTCCCGGGAATACACCAATAATTGTCCCCGCTCTCCACGAGCCAATAGAGTTAAGCTTTGGATATTTCTTGCTCTCAATCCTGTAAGCCTGGTCATCCGTAAGGTGAATATGAAAATAGTTCATCTTATGAAGAGCCAGATAATCAATATATTGCTTAATATAATCAACAGACCATATATGCCTTACAACATCCAGGTGCATCCCCCTGTACTCAAATCTTGGAGCATCCTCAACCTCTGCAAAAGAGACAGAGAGAGATTTTACCCTGACCCCCTCTGCTCTTGAAGCAACTGGCACCTCTGATGCCTTTTTGCCAACAGTTACAACACCGGTAAGCGACTCGGGAACAGGCAACAGCTGTATAAATGACTGAACAGCATAGAAAAGACCCTGCCTTCCCTCCCCCTCCAGTACAACTCCTGCGTCAGATACCTTAAGCCGATAGCCACTTTCGGCAACACTACCGGCAGGATTGCCCGGATCAAACGAACCTTCAGCAACTCTTCCGGCTCCATCAGGAGTAAGGGCGAGCACAATTGCCGATTTTTCCTTTTTAACTCCCTTATTTCCCTTAACGGCCACTATTTGAATATCAAGACCGTAATACCTCTTAAGGTACCCCGATAAAAACCCGGCAGAGGGTTCAAGCGATGGATCGGTGACAACTATCTTAACCGAGCCGTCCAAATTGAAAAAGCCTCCACCCTGACTCACAATTTTTTGCGGCTGAGGGATAATTGATGTTTTTGACTGACCACTCATCTTGTTAGAAAAAAGAAAAAATGTATTTGCCGAAACCAGAATCAGAAAAGTCGCGGCATATTTTAGAATTTTACTCATTATTTTAAATTTAACGCAGCCTCTAATCTGTCAGTCAGCTGATTAACAGCCTCCTGCAACTTTCCGCCCAGCATCATCTTAAACATTCCACCAAGCTCAGCCTCCAGCTCAATATTAAAAAGACTCTGCAAAGCACCCCCATCCTCAATCCTCACAAAGATCCTGAACGGCACAGGCGACGGACCAAAAGACTCATATTTCACAACAGAAAAAGGAATCTTCTCGGCAATCCTTATTCCCAGCTCAAAACCCTGCATCTTACCCCTTATGGACTCAGAAGAAGCCACAACACCAGCCTTCTCAAGCTGATCCTGCGGCAAACCCCTGGTAAAATTTGTAAGATCAGAGAAAATCGCAAATAACTCGCTGGCAGGACGAGAAACCCTTATCTGTCTGCCTATTGCATTTGTAGTACCCATGATTCAAAAAATAAAAAGAGAGCTGAATGCTACTCCACACCCCACATATCCGGGCGGAAACGCCATTCACGCAAAGTTTCAAGCTCCTCCTGCCTGATATAGCTGCAACTTACAGCCTCCTCAATAAGAGTATCATAATTTGTAAGAGTTCTCAACTCCAGATTTCTGTACTCAAAAGCGCGCCTGCTCTTATCAAAATTATAAGAGAAAATAGCAACCATACCAAGCACATGCCCCCCGGCCCTCTCAACAGCCTCTACTGCAGAAAGCGAGCTCTGTCCTGTAGATATGAGATCCTCCACCATGACAACATTAGCACCCTCAGGAAGATCACCCTCCACCTGAGCACCAGTACCATGATCCTTTGGCTTAGGCCTCACATAAACAAAAGGCTTGCCCAGAAACTCAGCCACAAGCATTCCCCACGCAATAGCACCGGTAGCAACACCAGCAATATAATCGGCCTTAGGATAATTCTGCTCCACTATTCTCGCAAGACTCTTATATACAATCTCCCTTGCCTTTGGATAAGACAAGATCTTTCTGTTATCACAATAGATAGGCGCCTTCCAGCCCGATGCCCACACAAAAGGTTTATCAGGACTCAGCCTCACCGCTTTAATCTCCAGCAACTGTCTGGCTATAATTTTTTCAATAGACTCCATAAAAAAAAGTATCTTTGCACAAAGATAGTAATTTCATTCCTATTTTTTAATGTACAGAATCTACTTCAACCAGCGCTGCCTGGCAGTCTGCTCTCCAAAACATGCCGCATTAAGCGAACCGGACGCAGTAATATACTCTCCGGAGATCCACCCACCCCTCGCAGAGCTCGCAAGATACTTTGACCAAACCCCCACACTCGAGAAACTCTACATCTCAACAGAAGACAAGCCCGGTACCATAGCCCGAATCACATCGGACCTCACCCCCATCACAGCAGCCGGAGGAATAGTCACCAACAAAAAAGGCGAATACCTCATAATTTTCCACCACGGAGTATGGGACTTTCCCAAAGGCATGCAAGAGCCCGATGAAGAGATTGGCAACACAGCCATCCGCGAAGTAGAAGAGGAGTGCGGCGTTCACGACCTCAAAATACTCAACTACCTTAGCGACACATTCCACACCTACCACCGCAACGGCCTTTTTTACCTAAAGACCACCCACTGGTACCTTATGGAGTACCAAGGCAACGGCACCGAAACCCATCCCCAGCAAGAAGAGGAGATCGAACGCGCCATCTGGGTCCCCGCCCGCGAACTCCCCAGCTACCTCGACACCAGCTACCCCGCCATCCGCTACCTCTACCAAAGAACCCTCGCCACCACCTAGCACCTTGCTACCACCTGGCAGCTTGCCACAGTGAGGCAGACAAACAGACACCCGTACCGCTGTAACGCACAGTATATCTTCAAGTTAACACTTAATCCCGCGGATGATCCGCGGGATTAAGTGTTAACGCGCAGTCAGTAAGCAAGTTGCAGCCGCACGGGTCTGCCACTTCACCGCCTCCCGACACATCATCCGCAAATCTTATAAGGTGCTTCGCAGTTTATACGGCCGGTTCCCGGCCGGTTTAAGTGGTGCTTCGCAGGCTTAGCCGTTCGGCAGTAAGATTTTCTGCATAAGAATGTCGGTCTGGAGATCCTGGCCAAGGCGAAATGTGTGCTTGCCAAACTCCTGAAAGTTATTTTGCTTGTAGAAATCGATAGCATTGTAGTTGCGCTCCCAAACACCCAGCCAGAGAATCGGGGCGCGCCTGGAGAGGGCAAGCTGAATAGAAAAATCGAGAAGGTATCGGCCTATACCTTTGCACTGAAACTTACTCAGAACATAAATTCTCTCAAGCTCCACAGCCCCTTCCTTAACAAATTCAGTCTGAGCATTAAGGAAATTAAGTTTCAGATAAGCAGCCGGCTCGAAATCAGTGGCAGACTCAGCATCAAGAAATAGAAAGTAAAACTCAGAATTGGGGTTTTCAAGCTCCCGGCTCAGAGCCTCAAGAGAAAGGCTATTCTCAAGATAATTAATCATATCCTGATGAGAATTACTCATCCAAAAGGTCTCATAAAATGTCCTGCGGCTGATTAGTTGGAGAGATTCAATCTCATCGGCCTTAACCCGCCTTACCATAATCTTATCCATAACTTAATTTTCTTAATTAAAATTAATAAAAAATTAAGTTTTACACACTTTTCTTATGTTTTCAAATGACCTGGGAACCAAAAACTTAATTTGCGAGTAAGTCGCATGACAGTTAAACCTTAAAGACTTAATTATAATATCTACCTCTTCATGGCCTATGTCCTTGATTATCCGTCCTTTAAGCATAGTAATAAAATAACTGTAAACCTTATCATCCGGTGTGCGTTTCCTTAGCGGAACCTTACCATCCTTAAAAATCGGCTTAAATTCATTTACCTCTCTGTTAAGTATGTATGCCGATGAGTAGCTGGATAGCGCATAGGAGGCATCTACTTCAATGTATTTATCAAGAAGGTGTCTGCCACCGGAAAAATACTGGTTCGCCGAACTCCAGAAATACTCCTCGTGCACCCGACACATATTCGCTCGTTTGGCATTGCTGAGCAGATAGAGAAAAGTCTCCTTGATCAAACTGCTTTTATAAAGCGGCGCACTGCCGAAAGGTGTATCAAAGACCGATTTAATTAACGGATACTGCCTTTTATACCACATTGTATATCTAAACATTATCTGCCCCATAAGCCGAGTAATGTTCTCAGTTTTACACAAAAAATGGAAATGGTTATCTAATAATATATATCCAAGCAGACTCGACCCCGTCTCCTTAAACACCTCATTAGTAATAATAAGGAACATTATTCTATCATCATCCTTAAGAAAAACTAACCGGCTCTGATAACCCCTTACATAGACATGAAAAAAACCACTTACAACTCTCTTCCTCCTCCTTGCCCCCCTTTTTCCTCCGGATCTGTTTCTATTAACCTCCTTTTGAACTTTTCTCTGCAAAAGAAGACTCTCAAATTTCCTTTCTATCATCTCATTAAACTCCTCCACTGAAAAAATAAGTTTGAGCTAAGTTATGGATAAGAAAACAGACAAGCCGATTTTAAGTATTTAAAATCGGCTATAAATAATTAGCTTTTCTTCTGGCAAATTTATATTATTTGATCACCTTAAATCATTAATGAAATATCCGGAAGGGTACGGCTCAGGCAGGCGAAAAGAGGATGGAGTTAACGGCTGATTGGATGAGGTGAATTTTGATATAATAATTGTATATACAGTATTATCCTTAGAAGTGTATTTGACCAATCTGGGATTAAATGAACCAGGTTCAATACCCAAAGTAATCGTTTTATATGCTGTATGTTTATTCTTTGGTTTCAACTCTATAGTATACAAGCCCTTATTATCCAGTGACGATTTTTCAGAAAAGGTGTACCCTTTATCAAGAGAGACAAAAAAGCCCATAGGATTTTCAACTATATCAGTATGGCCGGGATCATGATGGAAAATAGAAATCTCTTTACCAGAATGGTTTACAATCCATTTAGTTTCACCATCACAAAATAACTCAAGTTCATTGTTTTCCATTTTGTACGCACCGCCGGATGCTACCACACTACCTTTATAACTACCTGAACCAGACATCATTTCAAACTCCATAGTTACCAAACTCTTGCTCTTGATATTGTTTGTAAAAGAGTTAAGCAGATCCTGCGTCTTTAAGGTTTTTGCTTGGGCTTGTATTTGGGTATGAGCCGACACTTGGATCAGTAAAAAAACAAAAAAGAAAAGAAAAGTGTTGACAGGGATTTTCATTTATATTACAGACAATCAGGTATTTATAATTTAACTTTAAAAAAACTTTTTCAATATCACATCTTTAACGAGCTCATAATGTGACTTTTGTACGAATATCCCACTCAAACCCC
>WARP01000106.1_pt1 | contig 33303 bp, 30 predicted proteins | sample 4769151 | NCBI WGS metagenome assembly WARP01 (sample SAMN08893023, study PRJNA449175) | gut metagenome | isolation source: rumen sample fed with dry roughage | host: cow | place: India: Nagpur | collected 2016
AAAATTGATCAATATCGTCATTTATTAAAAATAACGAAATATGATGCAAAAATGATCATGACAGAATTATCGAGCACAGAGATTATTCAATATGCTGCAAAATTAAAACAGGTTGAAATCTTCAGCCAAAATAACCAAAACTGGGTGCGCGTTGCCGAAAGTCAAAAAATTCTATTAAGTTATTTTAGTAATAATATTCTACACTGTTTTATTTTACCGGCATTAATTGCAATGCTGGTGCATTCATATAAAAAAATCTCTACGCATTATTTAATTGATAGTGTTAAAAGTATCTATCCCTATTTTAAAGAAGAATTTTTCTTAAAATGGTCTATGGATGAATTAGAAAAAGAAATCACACTCATTATAAAAGGTTTAGAACATTTAGGCTGGATTGTTCGTCAGGATCAAACCCTTTCTATCCCAGCCGATGAACACATGCAAAACCAGCTTGTAACATTGGCCCATTTGTCTGCTTCTAGCCTGAATAACATGACGATGATTGCTACATTACTTCAGCAGTATGCTTCGCTGCAAGCACTGAGCCTGAAAGAACTGGAGAAAATGGGTAAAGCTGTACTGAACAAACTGTCACAAACCAAAAAGATTCAGGCCGGTTATTATTTTGACAGCGCCACATTAAAAAGCTTTATTGCTATATTAAAAGAAAAAAGTCTGCTCAGTACTCAAGAAAATCATTTTGTCATTAGCGATGATTTTGAAGAAAAAATGTCTGCAATTTTTAACTGGTATAATCCTGAAACGCGTCAGGCAATCACTGAAGCCGTGCATTTTAATGAAAAAGAATTAAAAGGATTTAAATAGACCCATAAAAATTGATGAATCATATTTTGCATTGCTATCAGGCATTTAATCTGGATTAAATGCCTTATTTTAATGGATATAAGAATATCTGATAATTACTTTCATAAAAAACCATTGAAAATGTTACATTTTCATCCTATATGAGATTAATCAGGCAGTATACTGCCTAAGTTACTGTTGCGTAGTATGGAAATGCTGTATGAACACCGATCTTGAAATTGCTTCTATGCATGAGTCTATTGATGTTGTTGTCACAATATTAAAATCATTAGCCAATACAGATCGTTTACTTATTTTATGTCATCTTGCCAAACAAGAATTAAATGTCTCCCAAATAGAACAGACGACAAAAATAAGCCAGCCTACCTTATCACAGCAACTGATGATGCTACGTAAAAGCGATATGGTGACCACACGTCGCGATGGAAAACAGATTTTTTATTCCATTAAAGATGAAAAACTGGTTCAGGTACTCAATACCCTATATCAACTCTATTGTCCTAAAAATTTAATTTAATCATATAAATAAAAGAAAATTGAGAAGATGTAATCGTCCTGATAAGACTTCTTAGCATTTTTTATGCATAATATATCTAAAATAGTGATTTAGCTTTAGATATGTCAGATTTAAATTCTCGCTTAACGGCGCTATTACCCTCTTGGCGCTGGCTGCGTACCTACAACCCGACCAAGTTTAAATCTGACCTTCTTTCAGCTCTTATTGTCATTGCAATGCTGGTTCCGCAAGGTATGGCCTATGCCATGCTGGCAGGACTACCGCCCATTACGGGACTGTATGCCAGTATTTTGCCCATGATCATTTACGCCATGGTCGGGAGCAGTCCTACGCTTTCTATTGGCCCGGTCGCGATTATTTCCATGATGACTTTCGCGACACTCAATCCGTTATTTGAGGTTGGCTCACCAGTTTATATACAGGCTGCCTGCCTGCTTGCAGTAATGGTGGGTGTCATTTCCTTATTGCTCGGGATATTTCGATTTGGCTTTCTGATTCAGCTGATTAGTCATCCGGTCATCAAGAGTTTTATTATTGCTTCTGCGCTGCTGATTGCTTTGGGTCAATTCAAATTTCTGGTCGATGTACCTTTAAAGGCGAATAATATCCCTGAGTTTGTAGTCAGCGTTTGGCAATATCTAAGGTACAGCAATTTCGCCTCTTTGATGTTTGGCATGCTTGCGCTCATTTTTCTGATTTATTTCCCTAAAGTTTTACAGTCCAATGCTGTGCAAAGCCGAATAGGGTCGACTGCATTTCTGACGAAAGCCTTGCCTTTAAGTTTGGTGGTCATTTCAATTGCGGCGGTCTATTTTCTGGATTTAAAAGCCGTAGGCATTAAAACGGTAGGAGAAATCCCCTCAGGTTTTCCCCCGCTGAGTATGCCCTACTGGAATCTGGATCTGGTCATTACCTTGTTACCCGGTGCAGCAATGATCGCCATGATCAGCTTTGTCGAGTCTTTATCTATTGCTCAAGCGACTGCCCTACAGCAACGCAGTCATTTAAATAGTAACCAGGAACTGATCGCATTGGGTTTATCCAATTTAAGTGCCGGGCTCAGCTCAGCATTTCCGGTTACCGGAAGCTTATCGCGCACGGTGGTCAATGCAGATGCCGGTGCCAAAACTCCGCTGGCAGGGGTCATTTCATCTCTGCTTATTGTGGTGGTCAGTCTTTATTTTACCGGCTTTTTCCGTGATTTGCCTTTAGGCATTCTGGCAGCAACCATTATTGTTTCCATCTGGAAACTGGTTGATTTCAAGCCCTTTATTGAAACCTGGCGTTATTCCAAAGCTGATGGTATTGCCATGTGGATTACCTTCTTTGGTGTGCTCTGCATCGATATCTCGACTGGTTTGCTACTGGGTATTGTTTCTACCTTTATTCTGCTGCTGTGGCGGATCAGCCGCCCGCATATTGCCGTCATTGGTCTGGTTGAAGGAACCCAGCATTTTAGAAATATACAGCGTCATCAAGTACTGACCTCAGACACAGTCCTGTCCATGCGGATAGATGAAAATCTGACCTTTCTAAATGCCAATACCTTTAAAGGTTTTCTGATTAATGCCGTGAGTCAGTATACAGATTTAGAGCATGTGGTCATTAACTGCTCCAGTATTAGTGCCATCGATCTGAGTGCGCTGGAAATGCTGGAAGACCTCAATGCCGAACTCAATAAACTGGACATCAAACTGAATTTTTCCGAAATTAAGGGTCCAGTGATGGATAAATTACAACATTCAAAACTGCTGCATCACTTAAGTGGCCGGATTTATCTGTCTCATTTTCAGGCCATGCAAGAACTTTCCCCGGAAGTATTTTAAGACAAATCAGATATAAATGATCTCACTCAATTTCTGCTGTGGTTTTTTGAGACTGCCTTTGATATTTTATTAAGAGCTTGAAAATAGAATCTTTTAACAGAGTACAACACAGCAGAATAATCGGAAGCATTTGTATTATTTGAATATTTAAAAAATATGGCAAAAATTTGATGAAAAACTAAAAATATCAACTTTAAAAATAAGCAGTTAGTTTTTATATGGAAATTATTTTTTAGCCATATCACTTTTAGGTATAAAATGCCGAATATTTTTTGTGATTTTTTAGTCCTCGTATTTGTAACAAGGCACCTTTATGTTTTCTGCTTTAATGCGTTTGAGTTTAGTCTCCCGAATTATTATCGCCATTATTCTGGGTATTGGTGTTGCTGTTTTGTTCCCGAATCTGGCTCCTTATTTAAGCCTGTTAGGTGACCTGTTTATTAAAGCACTTAAATCTGTTGCACCCATTTTAGTTTTTGTGCTGGTTTTAGCCTCTATTGCTAATTTTAAAGTCGGACATAGCGCGAAAATTAAACCCATCATACTAATGTATGCAATTGGAATGTTACTGGCTGCATTAAGTGCCGTAATTGCCAGTATCATTTTTCCAAGTACCTTGTTTTTGGATATTCCCGCAAATGCAGACTTGCAACCACCCGGTAGTCTGATTGAAATCTTAAAAAACCTGCTTTTAAGTTTTGTGGCCAATCCTGTGGTTGCGATTAGTGAAGCCAACTTTATTGGTATTTTGGCCTGGGCTGTTGCTTTGGGGGTTGCATTCCGTCATGCCCATGACTCAACAAAAGTATTGCTCACCGATGCTGCAAATGCCGTAAATACCGTGATCCGTTTAGTCATCAATTTTGCCCCAGTGGGTATTTTTGGTCTGGTTGCCGTGACCTTTGCAGAAGCTGGATTAAGTACGTTTGAGAGCTATGCACAATTGTTAGCAGTATTGATTGGCACCATGTTGTTTGTGGCATTGGTAGTCAATCCAATGATGGTGGCCTTTGTGACCCGTGCAAATCCCTATCCACTGGTTTTTCAATGTTTACGCGAAAGTGGCATTACGGCGTTTTTTACTCGCAGTTCGGCAGCCAATATTCCTGTGAATCTGGATTTGGCCAAACGTTTAGGTGTTGCTGAATCTACAGCCAGCGTTGCCATTCCTTTAGGAGCAACGATTAATATGGCGGGGGCTGCTGTTACCATTACCGTCCTCACCTTAGCCACTATAAATACACTGGGTATTTCGGTGGATTTCACCACCATGCTGGTTTTATCGGTACTGGCAACCATTTCAGCCTGTGGTGCTTCCGGTGTTGCCGGGGGATCTTTATTGCTGATTCCTGTCGCTTGTGGCCTGTTTGGGATCAGTTCAGATGTCGCCATGCAAGTGGTAGCTATTGGTATGGTGATTAGCGTATTGCAGGATTCAACAGAAACTGCATTAAATTCTTCAACAGATGTGCTATTTACTGCTGCCGTTGACCGCGGTTTGGATTAAGATAGTCATTATTAAGTTTTTTTTGTGACGTTATGCCTTTTCAAACTTTACCGCTCTGGGTTCAATTAGGGGCTTTTTTTCTTGCAGTCAATGCAGGAATGATTAACGTTCTCGGACTGGTGACCGTGCTGCATCAGTCCGTTTCCCATATGACCGGAAATGTCAGCATGTTGGCCATGGCTTTACTCAAGTGGGAACCTGAACACATCCTTTACTTAATCCTGGTTATTCTATGCTATGTCATTGGCTCATTTTATAGTGGATTTATACTAGGAAATAGTCAGTTTAAGTTAGGACACCGCTACGGTTTGCCCTTAAGTCTGGTGGCTTTTTTTATCCTGTTATGTTGGCTTTTACTTCCCTATTTCCCGCGTTATGCCTTACTTTGGGCATGTGGTGCCATGGGTATCCAGAATGCTATGGTCAGTCATTATAAAGGTACGATTATTCGTACAACCCACTTATCGGGTGTTTTGACCGATTTAGGCTTGGCTTTAGGCTACAGGTTACGGGGACTAAAAGTAGAACGTAGACGTATTATTCTGCACTTGCTCATTTTATTTGGATTTTTCATTGGCGGTCTACTTGCCAGCGTGATTTATCCTTATTTAAAATTGCATGCCTACCTTGTCCCAGTGATGTTAAGCTGGACACTTAGCTTGATTTATTGGGTTATTTATTATCGTTATCGGCAGACTCAAGAGTAATATCGGAATTTATTATGGTCAAAAATGCATTACAGGCTCAATTGCTAAAAGCGGGTTTAGTCGATAATAAAAAGGCTAAAAAACTGTCAAAACAGGCCCTACATGAGCAACGTACCGGACAAAGCAATGAAGCTGAATTAAAGGCCAAAATTGCTCAAGACCAGCAAGAAAAGCTGGCTCGCGATCAGGCGCTGGATTTAGAAAAAAAACGCCTGTTACAGGGTAAAGAATTAAAAGCTGCCATTGTGCAAATGATCAATCAGCACAAAATTAAAGATACCGATGGCGAAGTGGCCTACCAGTTTATTGATGACAATAAAGTCAAAAAGATTTATCTCAATCAGCAGATTTACAATGCGCTGGTTGCAGGTTCACTCATTATTGCCAAAGAAGCAGATAGTTATGCCGTTTTGCCTAAAGCCTTGGCAGAGCGCATTAACGACAAGATGGAAGGCTTCATTATTGTCAACAATTCTGAAAAGAATGAACAGACCACCGATGAAGACGATCCATATGCAGCCTACGTCATTCCAGATGATTTAATGTGGTAAGTCCAGCTCATCAATTATTGAAGGAATTCACTATGCCAGTATTCGTATTGGCATAGATAACAAGAACAGAATAATGATAAGAAATTAAGTAATTTCAGCATCAGCCCAGCTGGTGAATTTTATTTGAGTTCGTGTATATAAAACGTTATCTTTATAATAATCAAAAAATAACGCTATACACTATTCCATAATTTAAAAAATTCAAGGTAAGTTTTTGGAACAATTGGCATTCATACAAAATATTCAGGACTGGTCAGATCACTATCCATGGCTAGAAATGTTCACCTCTCTCAGTATTTTAATTTTACTGGCATTCCTGGCAAATTTTATTGCCAAGCAAGTCGTGGTTCGTGGTATCCGCCAACTGATTTCCAAGATGAAATTTGTCAATCAGGACATTTTTGCCCAGCATAGTGTTATCCGCCGGATTTCAAACATTGTGCCAGCGATTGTGATTATGAATGGTATTGTCACTGTTCCGCATCTTTCAGAAAAAGTCATTGTTTTTGTTCAGATGGCGGCACAGGCATTTATTTTTCTCACTCTTGCTTTAGCCATCAGTGAATTTTTAAGTATTTTCAATCTGGTTTATCAACGTAATCCTAAATCAAAAAACAAACCAATTAAAGGTTATTTACAGCTGGTTAAGCTGATTATCTTTATTGTCTGTGGCTTGATGATTTTAGGTACTTTCCTCAAAAAAGATGTCTTTACTTTGCTGGCAGGTTTTGGTGCCATGGCAGCAGTACTGATGTTGATATTTCAAAATACCATTCTCTCCTTGGTAGCCTCAGTACAAATTTCATCTTATGACATGGTGCGAATTGGTGACTGGATAGAAATGCCTTCACTGAATGCCGACGGTGATGTCATTGATATGTCATTACATACCATTACCGTGCAAAATTTTGACAAAACCTTAACCACTATTCCAACCAATAAGCTGGTAACAGATACTTTTAAAAACTGGCGCGGTATGGCGTATGCTGGAGTACGCCGTATCAAAAGGTCCATCTTTATTGATCAAAGTAGTGTGCATTTTATGACACCGGATGAGCAGCAAAAACTAAAAGATTTTTTATTGCTGGATCAATATTTAAATAGCAAACATGATGAGCTGGAAAGCTTTAACCAGCAACTCTCGAACCAATCTTTATACAATCAGCGCCGTTTAACCAATTTAGGTACCTTCCGCGCCTATGTTGAGTTTTACTTAAAACAGCATTCAGGCATCGCGCAAAATCAATCGCTGATTATTCGACAATTACAACCGACCAGTGAAGGTTTGCCCCTGGAAATTTATGCTTTTGCAAATACGACAGTATGGAAAGATTATGAGGCGATACAGTCTGATATCTTTGATCATTTGATTGCAATTGTCCCGGAATTTGGTTTAAGAGTTTATCAGGCACCATCCGGTGCGGATTTCAGGCAATTCACCGCACGTTCAGCAGATCAAGCCGAACTTTAAAAACAAACGGGCTGATGCAATAGTTAAAACGTATTGCTATTATTCTTATTTGTACTTGAATGATTTAACTGAAAATAAGGCATCCCCCGTTCATGCAATTAATATGGTTTCGACAGGACTTGCGTATACAAGACCATGCTGCACTTTGGCATGCGGTTCAATCTGGAAACTGTGTTGCCTTGGTGATTCTCTCACCTGAGCAATGGCAACAACATGATGACAGCCCTGCCAAACAAATATTTTATTTACGCCAACTAGAAACGCTCAAATCACAGCTCAATCAGCTAAATATTCCACTGCTGATCAAGCACATTCCTTTATGGAAAGATATACCCAATGAGATGCTGCAGCTTTGTCTGCGACTTGGTATTGACGCTGTACATGCCAATATTGAAATTGGAGTGAATGAATTAAAACGAGATGCTCAGACGCAAAAAAAACTGGAGGATCATCAGATCCCGTTTGAGCTTTATCATGACCAGACGATTTTTCCTATCGGTTCAATCACAAATAAATCTAATCAGCCTTATCAAGTGTTTAGTGCTTTTAAAAAGCGCTGCTATGAACTTCTCAGCATTAGCCTGCCGCAATGTTATCCAGCAGTCGCAAAGCAGGAAAAAATAGCGCTTAACCTGGAACTAGAAAATACAAAAATCAGTGCATTAACCTATATGCAAAGCTGTGTATCAGATCAGTTACAGCAACTTTGGCCGGTGACGGAAGACTATGCCCTGAATATTTTGAACCATTTTGTTGACTCTAAAATGCAACACTATCAACAGGAACGGGATTTTCCTGATCTTAATTCAACCAGCCGATTGTCTGCTTATTTAAATATCGGTGCGGTTTCAATCAGGCAGTGCTTACAAGCTGTGTTTAGAAAGCAAAACGGTCATTTTCATATAGACAACGTGGGACAACAAACTTGGCTGGATGAATTGTTGTGGCGTGAGTTCTATCAACACATTCTTTATCAATTTCCTGCCGTTTCCAAACATCAACCTTTTAAGGCCAATACTCAAAAAATCCAATGGCGTAACGCCGAGCAAGAACTGATTGCCTGGCAGCAAGGTCAAACTGGAATCCCGATTGTAGATGCCGGTATGCGTCAGTTGCTACAAACGGGCTGGATGCATAATCGGGTTCGTATGATTACGGCAATGTTTTTGACCAAGAACCTGCTGATTGACTGGCGTCTGGGTGAAAAATGGTTCATGCAGCATTTAATTGATGGCAATTTGGCAGCCAACAATGGAGGCTGGCAGTGGTGTGCTTCAACGGGAACCGATGCAGTACCCTATTTTCGAATCTTCAACCCTATCACCCAATCGCAAAAGTTTGATCCAACTGGCGATTATATCCGCACATGGGTACCGGAACTGGCGCATCTGGATGCAAAAAAAATCCATGATCCTTATGCTTACCCACAGGTGCGAAAATTAAATTACCCACGGGCAATTGTGGATTTAAGCTTATCGCGCAGGCGTGCTATAGAGGCGTTTAAGGCAATCTGACTTGGAAATATTAAAGAATCGCCCTGCTCAATCAGGGCGAGACCCAAAACTACTGCAATCTACAAATCGTTTCAGTTGAATGCTGCTCTAAGGTGCCAAGGAGAATCCACCTAAAAGAATGCCAAGCCCTAAAAAGATTCTAAAATCAGTTCAATTGATCGAAATGAATTAATTCAAACCATTAATCTTGCGAAGCAGTGTTTCTCAGGTAGAACTTTCTGAAAAAAATGGTCGGGCTATCATCGACGAAGTTTAGCTGACGCCAAAATGCACTGTATCAAATTGTTAGGTGATCAATTAACTTCAAGACATTTTCAAAGCCAGGTTAATGAAATTCATGTATGTGTGGCTGTACTGAACAAATTTACCGAGTGAGGTAGACCTCATACCCAAGTGATCTCCTAAATTTTAATGATTTGGAGTAAATTCAGCTTTTAAATATTTATGTAACAAAGCCGTTAAAATGAAAAGTTTACTGATTTAATCAGACTTTTAGATATTCATTAAATTATTATTTATACTATTAAAGTTGCAATAATATTCAGCCTAACAGCCATTTACTCAAGGAAATTCGCATGTTGCAGTGGTTTGAAAAACTCGTCGACCCTTATCCATCCAAAGGTTTAAACGAACCACTTCCTACCCGTTTTTTCCCTTTTGTCTGGCAAGCCGCTCAAGGTGTGCGCCCTTATTTATTGTTGCTGGTGCTATTTACTGCAGCTGCTGCAAGTTTTGAAGCCTTTCTTTATTCTAAAATCGGTGATTTGGTGAACTGGCTAAGCAAGAGTCAACCAGACACTTTTTTGGCTGAACATAGCCAAAATCTTACGATCTTGAGCTGCATTCTGCTGGCCAATATCTTATTTGCCAATATGCAGTCTATTATCAAACATCAAATTTTATATAGTACGTTTCCCATGCGTTTACGCTGGCGTTTCCATAATTTACTGTTACAGCAAAGTCTAGACTTTTTTCACAATGACTTTGCCGGACGTTTATCTGCCAAAGTAATGCAGACTTCACTGGCGGTACGTGAATTCTGGGTGATTTTGGGTGATATGCTTGCCTATGTTCTGATCTACTTTGTCACGATCAGTCTGGTTCTGGGGGCAATTTCTCCACTACTGATTTTGCCTCTGCTGCTTTGGCTGGTACTGTTTATTTGTGCTGCCTGCTTTTTTATTCCACGTTTAAGCCAGATTTCAAGCCAGCAGGCCGATGCCCGTGCAGTGATGACCGGTCGTGTTACAGATGCCTATACCAACATTCAAACTGTGAAATTATTCGCTCACGCTGGCCGTGAAAGTAAATATGCCAAAGCATCCATGCAAGATTTCATGATCACGGTATATAAGCAAATGCGCCTGGGCACACAGTATGAGATCAGCATCAATTTACTCAGTGTGGTTTTATATGGTGGCGTTTTAGGTACCGCCATCTGGTTATGGATCAACGGTCAGGCCGAACTCGGTATTATTGCTGCAACGACCGCCATGATTTTAAAACTCAACAGTATTGCCGAATTTATGATGTGGCAGTCATCCGCACTGTTCGAAAATGTCGGAACCATTCAGGATGGTATGAAAACCTTGGGGCGTCCAATTCACATTCAGGACAAACCGGATGCGCAACCTTTACAGGTACAGCATGGTGAAATTAAATTTGAAGATGTCAGCTTTGCTTATCAAAATAAAAATGTGATTGATCATTTTAATTTAACCATTAAACCGGGAGAAAAAATTGGCATTGTCGGCCGCTCTGGTGCAGGAAAATCGACCCTGATTCAACTGTTATTGCATTTTTATAATATTAACCAAGGTCGTATTTCGATCGATGGTCAAAATATTCAAGATGTCACTCAGGACAGTTTGCGTAAAAATATTGCTTTTGTAACTCAGGATACCTCTTTGTTACATCGTACCGTGGCTGAAAATATTAAATATGGTCGTCCCGATGCAACAGATGAAGAGATGTATGAAGCCGTGCGCAAAGCCAAGGCGGAAGATTTTATTCCACAGCTCACTGATTTGCGTGGCAAAACTGGCTATGAAGCCTATGTGGGGGAACGCGGTGTCAAACTGTCGGGTGGTCAACGCCAGCGTATCGCCATTGCCCGGGTGTTTTTAAAAGATGCGCCAATTCTGATTTTAGACGAAGCCACCAGTGCCTTAGATTCTGAAGTAGAGGCGGCAATTCAATCCAGTCTGGATGAACTGATGCAAGGTAAAACCGTGATTGCGATTGCCCATCGACTATCCACCATTGCACAAATGGACCGTTTGATTGTGCTGGATGAAGGTAACATCGTAGAGCAAGGCACGCATGATGAACTGGTTGCGCTGGGTGGTATTTATGCACATTTGTGGCAAAGACAGACGGGCAGTTTTTTAATCGAACAACAGGCATTGAAGAAAAAGGATATGTATTGATGCTGTATTTAGAAGATATAAAAGTGGGTGATCGTTTCATTAGCCGTGAATATGAAATGACCTTAGAAGAAATTAAACAGTTTGCACATGCTTATGATCCTCAAGTTTTTCATACTGATGAACATGAGGCCAAAGCACATCCTGTTTTTCAGGGCATTGCTGCCAGTGGCTGGCACACCTGTGCAGTGACCATGCGTTTATGGACTGAGTGTTTTCCTGTCGCTTATGGTTTGATTGGTTCAGAGTCCAGCCTGCGCTGGCCGCGTCCGACCCGTCCTGGCGATAAGATTCATGTCGAGGTCGAAATTGTGGCAATTACGCCATCAAAAAGTAAAAATGACCGCGCTATAGTCAGTTATGTGACTCAGGCATTCAATCAGAACCATGATGTATTACTTATTTCAACCACTAAAATTGTGGTCTTTAAAAAAGATATTCAGCCTGAATAATTTTCAGGCTTTAAAAATATTGTCCAACAATTTTAATCGAATACTGTTTCAACTCATACCAATATGGCATCTACAAATAGAAAAACGAATGAATGCAATGGATGGCGCATGAAAACGATTTCTCCAAGACAGGATCAAGGCATACCGGGTGTTTATGGACTGCTGCTGTTAGATGTGGTATCCCGTTGGGGTTACACTGCTGAAGCACTCTTCACCCCATTTCATTTAAACAGTGAACAGTTGGCAGACCCCAACTTTCGTATTCCGACACCAGTTGCCAATGAACTGGTCAAGCATGCACTACGTTTAACTGGCGAGCCGACACTGGGTTTCCATTTGGGCACCCAGATGCGTATCTCGATTCATGGTTTTATTGGTTATGCCATTATGACGGCACATGACATTACTGATGCCCTGATACTGGCGAACCGGTTTATCCAGCTACGTATGCCATTTTTACAACTTTATTTTTCCACCTTTGGTGAAAAAGCGACCTTACAGTTGCAGTGTGATTTTGATATTGAACCCTTACGTACTGAAATTGCCATTGCCCTGACCTTTGGCATTATTACCATGGCCAAAGCCCTGACCGGTTGTGAGGACCTGTCCGGGGAGATTGATTTTGATTTTCCCAAACCGTCCGGTTTTGAACGTTACATGGCAAAATTTCCATCGCATCAGTTCCGTTTCGAACAGCCACATCTATTAAGCAGTTTTGATAAAAAATATCTGAGCTTGAAAATGGTCAATGCTGACCCAATTGCCAGCCAGATTGCGATTAACCAGTGTGAAGCGGAACTGTCTGCCTTGGGCGAACGTCGCCGCCTAGCCATGCGGGTGCGTGACATTTTGACCAATTCTGAACAGCATTATTTAAGTATTGAAAATGTGGCAGATCGGCTGCATATGTCGGATCGCACTTTAAAACGTCAACTGGCAGCCGAAGGCACCTCATTTTCTACATTGGTAGATGAAGTACGTTATCGGCATGCCACTTCCCTGCTGTCACGTACTGATTACACGCTTGAGCAGATTGCCGATGAAATTGGTTATAGCGATGTCGCCAATTTCAGCCGTGCATTTAAGCGTTGGAGTGGGCGTAGTCCAAGCAATTGGCGTAAAGATCCTTATCTATAAACTTTTGTTTTTATCAAAAAACATGTATAAAACATGGCAAAAATGATTTGAATATTTTAAAGGAGTCATCCATGAATCACCCTTCAGAGTTAAAGTACGCAAGTACACACGAATGGGTCAAAATTGAAGGTGATCTGGTTATTACTGGGATTTCCGACCATGCACAAGATGCTTTGGGCGACCTGGTCTATGTTGAAGCGCCAGAAGTGGGTCAGAAAATCACTGCCGGTGAACAGGCAGGCGTAGTTGAATCGGTGAAAACGGCTTCTGATATTCATGCACCTGTTTCAGGTGAAGTGGTTGAAGTAAACTCAGCACTTGAAGATGATCCTGATTTTGTCAATGATGACCCTTATGGCAAAGGCTGGATTTATAAAATCAAGCCAGACAACATGGCGGATGTAGAGAAACTGCTTTCCAGTAGTGAATATGAAGCAGGTTTGTAATACTGCTTTAAATAAAAAAATCAGCCTGTATGGCTGATTTTTTTTATCGTCAGAAAAATGCAGTACTCTTTAAAAAAATAATCTTTGAAAAAGCAAATTGAAAAAGAAAGCTCAAATTTTTTAATAAAAAAGTATCTGACTTAAGACATTTATGATTAAGGTGTTTCCGGGCCTGTCTTAGCTTGATTCTCTTCCGGATCTTTATCTTGCAGCATACTGAATGATGCAGCTGAACCTGGAACCGTTTGATCCTGTCGGTTACTTTTCAATTTAATCTGCAAGCGCAATTCATTCATGGAGTCGGCATTACGCAATGCTTCTTCATAACTGATCGCACCCTCATTATATAAATCATATAAAGCCTGATCGAAAGTTTGCATGCCCAATTCACGGGATTTTTTCATGATTTCTTTGAGTTCATGAAACTGGCCTTTCAGGATATTATCTCCAATTAAAGGTGTATTCAGCAAAATTTCAATAGCTGCACGACGTCCACGTCCATCTTCAGTACGCACCAAACGCTGTGAAATAATCGCCTTCATATTGGAAGATAAATCCATCAACAATTGATTGCGACGTTCTTCCGGGAAAAAGTTGATAATTCGATCCAGCGCCTGATTGGCATTATTGGCATGTAAAGTACCTAAACATAAATGTCCGGTTTCGGCAAAGGCAATGGCATGTTCCATGGTTTCGGTATCACGGATTTCACCAATTAAAATAACATCCGGTGCCTGACGCAAGGTGTTCTTCAAGGCATTGTGCCATGAATGACTATCCACGCCGACTTCGCGGTGGGTAATCATCGATTTCTTATGCTTATGCACATATTCCACCGGATCTTCCACGGTAATAATGTGCCCGGCAGAATTTTCATTACGATGATCAATCATGGCGGCTAAAGAAGTCGATTTACCCGAGCCGGTAGCACCGACCACAAGTATCAGACCGCGTTTTGCCATCATCACATGCTTTAAGGACTCGGGAAGCTTTAACTGGTCAAAATTTGGAATTTCTGCGGTAATGGTTCGTATTACCATCCCTACATGTAATTGCTGCTGGAATACATTGACACGAAAGCGCGAAACATTGGGAACACTAATGGCAAAATTACATTCCAGCTCGGTTTCAAACTCATGCCTCTGTTTTTCATTCATTAAACTATAGGCAAACAACTTGGTCTTGTCGGCAGTCAATGCCTGCTGGCCAAGCGGTTTCATTAAGCCCTGATGTTTAATACTCGGTGGAAAATCTGCTGAAATAAATAAATCTGAGCCGCCATATTCCACCACCTTAGTCAGCATATGGAACATCATTTTACGTGCTTCTTCCAGTAATTCCGTACTATACATATATTCCCCGATGAGAATTGTTTCTATGATCCACGCATACTGAAATTGGTTTAATTTATTTAAATGCTTATCTCAGTCGTGAAGAAACAATTCATGTTTTATTGATTACTATTTTTCCCTATTGTGCATAAACATAGTAAAGTACTCAACTTTGTTATTTTTAACTGGTTAAAAGTATGAATAGAAATTGCATACACCATCAATAAACGCGTGGTTTAAAATTAACCAGATAACAAAAATAGATCTATACAAGAAAAAAGCCCCTAAATTCAGGGGCTTTATCACAACATTATTTATAGATTATTGATCATCGATAAACTTTTTATAGAAAATCAGGCGCTACGTTTTAACTGTGAAACACGTAGTGAATCTGCTACCTCCAGCAAAAGTTGCAGGGTTTTGTCCCAACCCAGACAGCCATCTGTTACAGACTGACCATAAGTCATCTCACAAGAAATCTTTTGCTGACCATCGACAAGATGACTTTCCAGCATTACGCCTCGAACATGATTTTGCTTGCGTTCTGCCACAATGGTACGCAGTACTTCGGGCTGTAAAAGCGGATCTTTGTGGCTATTGCCATGACTGCAGTCAATCACCAAAGCCGGTAATTCACCTTTGCATTTTTCTTTGATCTTTTCAATTTCCGCCAGCTGGTAATTGGGACCTGAATTTGCACCGCGTAAAATTAAATGTGCTTTTGGATTGCCCTGCGACTCTAAAATACACGGTAAACCGGATTGGCCCAGACCCAGGAATTGATGTGGATGTGATGCAGATTGAATAGCATCCAGTGCAATTTGAATGGAGCCATCGGTGCCATTTTTGAAACCGATGCTGTATGGCATATGACTGGAAATTTCACGATGAATCTGAGATTCACTGGTCCGTGCACCAATAGCACCCCATGCCAGTAAATCATCGAAATACGCAGTCGCCATTGGGCTTAATATTTCCGAAGCAATCGGCAAACCTATTTCAATAATTTGTAGATACAACTCACGTGATTTTTCTAGTCCCAATTGCATATTGGATGAGCCGTCTAAATTTGGGTCATAGAGGAAGCCTTTCCAGCCTATGGTGGTACGCGGTTTTTCAATATAGGCACGCATCACCAGGAAAATCTGATCTGACACCTGGCTTTGTAATTGTTGTAATTTATGCGCATATTCAAGTACAGCCACGGGATCGTGAATCGAACATGGGCCTGTCACCACCATCAAACGATGGTCCTTGCCTGCCAATATATTTTCAATGGTTTGACGCTGCGCAGCAATTTGTTGCGCCAATTTATTCGATAATGGCAATTGTGCCTTCAATTGGTGAGGCAAAGTTAAAATGGTTTCTTTTGCAGTTGTTTGAGTTTGTTGTAAAGCAGTATTTAAAGCATTCATTGGTCTTTCCTGGGGACTATTCAGTCCAATCTTTTATTTGAGCGTTATGGGTCTAATGGATTGCGTGTGAAGAGTCATCAATTGACTAAAGTAAAACCAATAAAAATTGCTAAAGTATGAATAATTTAATGTTTGCATGTCTAAACTCCCAAAATATAAAAAATAAGATATAAAAAAACCTGATCAGGGTTGCCCGATCAGGTTATAAACTTGGTGGGCAACCTTTTCTTGCCCGAACGCATTCAGGCAATTATCTAAATTGCCAAAAGTAATAAGTCGCGTTTGAGAGTACAGGTTGCTTTAACATCTTTATTTCTTCAAAAAAGTATGTATCTTGAAATTAAAATACGCTGTATTGCCATATTTGACAATAGTTTTATTTAAAATAAAACTACATCAATCATTAAACTTTTACTTATACATTGTTTACAAATAAAACTTGGCTTCTAACTTAAAATCTAATCCTTTTCTATTGTTAACGTGCTTTAGATAATTTTTTAATATTTCAACTGCTGAGCAGTTTCTATCAAAATAAAAGACCATCCATTGGCATTAAAAGATAAAATGTATTCTATACCGAAGGCTTGATTTGTTTTACTCCATATAACGAAGGATGTATTCATGTTCCAACATGTTGATGCGTATGCAGGTGATCCGATTCTTTCTTTAATGGAAGAATTTGCTAAAGATGAACGGACACAAAAAGTGAATTTAAGTATTGGGCTTTATTACAATGAAGACAATATTGTGCCTCAACTTGAAGCGGTCAAAGCAGCGTATAAGAATATTGAAACAAGCAATGAACAGGTTAAGCTGTATTTACCGATGGATGGCTTAAAACCTTATAATCAGGCTACTCAAGCGCTGGTATTGGGAGAAAATAGTCCGGCGCGCCGTGATGGACGCGCGGTGACCATCCAGACCTTAGGCGGTTCTGGCGCGCTTAAAGTTGGTGCGGATTTTCTGAAAAAATATTTTCCTGAATCTGATGTTTGGGTTAGCCAACCGACTTGGGAAAATCATATTGCCATTTTTAATGGTGCTGGTATTCACTCGCACTTCTACCCTTATTTTGATGCAGCAACCAATGGCGTCAATGTGCCAGCGATGCTAGAAAAGTTGAGCCAGCTACCGGCAAAAAGTATTGTGTTATTACATCCATGTTGCCATAACCCGACGGGTGCAGACTTGACACCTGCTGAATGGGATCAGGTGATTGCTGTACTAAAACAACAGGATCTGATTCCCTTCTTGGATATTGCCTATCAAGGTTTTGGTCAAGGACTAGAAGAAGATGCCTATGCGATTCGCGCACTCGATCAGGCTGGAATGAACTTTATTGTCAGCAATTCATTCTCTAAAATTTTCTCGCTGTATGGTGAACGTGTAGGCGGTCTGACATTTGTTTGTGATGATCAAGCCACTGCACAAAAAGTGTTAGGACAATTAAAGGCAACAGTACGCCGTATTTACTCAAGCCCACCTACGACCGGTGCATTGTTGGTGGATAATGTGCTGAATGATGCTGATCTGACTGCACAGTGGCAAGCTGAACTGCAAGAAATGCGAGAACGTATTATTCAAATGCGTCACATTTTAAAAGATAAACTGAGCCTGGCCTTACCGGAACGAGATTTTAGCTATCTGGTCAAACAGCAAGGCATGTTTAGCTATACCGGGCTGAGTGCTGAACAGGTCGATATTCTCAAAGATCAATACGGCATTTATCTGGTGCGTAGTGGCCGTATGTGTGTTGCGGGTCTGAATTTAAGCAATATTGATTATGTGGCGGAATCGATTGCTGAAGTCATTAAAGCCACTGCTTAATTTGGACCGAATTTCTTTAGGCTGATATAAAAAAAACGGGCAATCTGCCCGTTTTTTATTTCGTTTTTATTTGAGAATGTTTAGTCTTCAAAATGGATCACGGTACGAATCGATTTACCATCATGCATTAACTCAAAGGCTTCGTTAATTTTTTCCAGTCCCATGGTATGAGTAACAAAAGGTTCAAGCTGAATATCTCCTTTCATTGCTTCTTCTACCATACCTGGCAATTGTGAACGGCCTTTCACTCCACCAAAAGCGGTGCCTTTCCAGGTACGGCCGGTGACCAGCTGGAATGGACGGGTTGAAATTTCCTGACCAGCACCGGCTACCCCAATAATGATGGATTGTCCCCAACCACGGTGAGCACATTCCAGTGCAGAACGCATCACATTGGTATTGCCAATACATTCAAAAGAATGATCTACACCCCAACCGGTTTTTTCAACAATCACTTCCTGAATCGGTTTGTCATAATCTTTTGGATTTAAAAATTCTGTCGCGCCAAACTGTTCAGCCAGTTTGAATTTTTCAGGATTGGTATCAATAGCAATAATACGGCTGGCTTTGGCTTTTTTGGCACCTTGCACCACAGCCAGACCAATACCGCCCAGACCAAATACAGCGACGGTATCTCCTTCCTGAACCTTGGCGGTATTTTTTACTGCACCTAAACCTGTGGTTACGCCACAACCCAGCAGACACACATGCTCATGATTCGCTTCAGGGTTAATTTTTGCCAAAGAGACTTCAGCGACCACGGTATATTCACTGAAAGTTGAGCAACCCATATAGTGGTAAATCGGCTGACCATTATAAGAAAAACGTGTGGTGCCATCTGGCATCAAACCCTTACCTTGAGTTGCACGAACCGCTACACAGAGGTTGGTTTTACCCGATTTACAGAATAAACATTCACCACATTCTGCAGTATACAGTGGAATAACGTGATCACCCGGTTTTACGCTGGTTACGCCTTCACCAACTTCGACCACCACACCAGCGCCTTCATGGCCCAATACTGCAGGAAACACGCCTTCAGGATCATCACCCGATAACGTAAAGGCATCGGTATGACATACACCGGTATGGCTAATTTTTACCAAAACCTCACCTGCTTTTGGCGGAGCAACATCAATTTCAACAATTTGGAGCGGTTGGCCTGGACCAAATGCGACTGCAGCACGTGATTTCATGAATAATTTATCCTTTTTGGGTTCTTTAACAGATGAGCTACAGTAACCTCTTTTTATTGTCGGATTCAACCTATAACATGATGATAATATGTACTTATAACTTTATGACTTCATAACAATTATGCAGATTAGACCATCCATGCATGCTGTCATGTTTGCTGTTACAATTTTTACAATGACGGGGTGCAGTTTGCCGATGAATGAATCCAAAAAGCAGTCTCCCATTCAGGTGCATGCCGAGCACTGGTTAAACGGTTCCAATGTAGATACACAAATTAACCAGGGCCTCACCGCCTATCTTGCTTTAGATGATGCTTTTATCAGTATTGCTTCAAGGCTGCATCTGATTAATAAAGCACAATATAATATCGATTTGCAGTATTACATCTGGGAAGATGACTCGATTGGCCATCTGATGCTGGCTGAATTGCTCAAAGCCGCTGATCGTGGGGTCAAAATCCGTTTGTTGATTGATGACCAGAACGGTTCTCAACTCGATGCAACCTTAAAACAACTGGCACAGCATCCCAATTTTGAAATTAAAATCTTTAATCCTTATACCTTTAGAGCCAGAAAACTGCGCGTGTTTGATTATGTTTTTCGTTTCAAGCAAATTAATCGCCGTATGCATAACAAGCTGATTATTGCCGATGGTGCCATAGCGGTGACCGGTGGCCGCAACATTAGCCGTGAATACTTTGAAGCCAGTGAGTCTTTCCAGTTTACCGATATGGACATTTTGTTTTATGGCACTGCGGTGAAGCATGCCAACAAAGTATTTCAGGACTTTTGGAGTGATGATTTAAGTTATCCTATACCCCTGCTGTTGGGTAAAAGTCGTCCAGAACAGCTTGCCAAATTACGTCGATATTATGAGCTGACTGCCTTACAAAAAGACCAGCTAAAAAGGCGGATTGAACTGGCTGAAAAACAGATCACTGAACATCTAAAAGATCGTCCGATTAACTGGGCAAAAGCACATTTTGTCGCAGACCCTCCCAGTAAAATTCACGGCCAGGCATCTAATGATCAAATGATTTACCGTCAGATCTTCCAGATTATGGACGAACCGAAACAACATCTGGAACTGGTCTCCGCCTATTTTGTACCTACCCAAAAAGGCACGGACTATTTAACCGGTTTAGCCCAAAACAGCGTGAATGTTCGAGTGCTTACCAATTCATTCCTCGCCAATGACGTTCCTCTGGTACATGCCTTTTATAGACAATATCGCCATGATTTACTGAAAAACGGGATAAAACTATATGAATTTAAGCCCTATATCGAACGCAATAAACGCACCTGGTATGAAGTGATGACAGGTAATGTCATTCCAGCTAAAGGGAAAAATGCCTCCAGTTTGCATGCCAAGTTTTTGGATATAGATGGCAAGGTATTTATTGGTTCTGCCAATTTTGATCCCCGTTCCGCCAATTTAAATAGCGAAGTAGGACTGGTGGTCGAGTCCGATGACTTGCAACAACAAATTTCCAGTTCTTTAGATAAATATTTACCGCTCATTGCCTATGAATTGAAACTTAATCCACAAGGTGAAGTGATCTGGATAGAGCATCATAAAGATGGTACCCGCACAGAGTATTTACATGATCCTCAATCCACCAGATTTCAGCGTTTTAGCATGCAAATGGTGTCATACCTTCCAATTGAATGGATGATGTAATGACAAACAAATGACATTTAAATTCAAAAATGAGCTCGTCTTTTTTAATACAATCTCACCACTTAAAAAGATTACTGCATGTGAACAGGTTTAATGTTCCTCTTTCGACCTATTTCATCTCGCAAGTATCAAATCTGGTATTTACCTTAATTTACCTGCTTGTTATGACTTATAAGAGATTAACGGCGATTTATACATATTTTAGATCAATCCACACAAAGCTTTTACTCGTTTCCAGATTTGATTTAACATTCCTCTTTTCGAGTATTTAACTCAACTCTCTCCCTATCGTGATCTTCTGCAATGCAATTTTTTGATTTAAGCCGTCAATTTAATTTAAGTGATATTTTAACGCCGTATAAAACGCTTGACGATTTGGGGGCTCAAGACTGGTTTTTAGCGAAAGTGCGGGTCGAGCACGATTGCCAGTCCGATTCAGAATTGATTGAAGGTCAGGCCGTTTTAAAATCCAATCAAAATGTACAGCTGGAACTGGAATGGCTGATTCAGGATACCGGTTTTGAACTTCAGGTCCTGTTTAAAGGCATTGAAACCGAAGCGAGTGAAGAAACCCTGGTGATGGTCAAGGGTGCAAAACTGATTGGTGCCGATGAACAACTGATTTCTGCTCAGGCCTTAAGCCTGTGGATTGACGGAACCCTGCTGCCAATGTTGCCAAATATCCGTAAAGAGATTAAAGCCCGATTAAATTTATGGGACTATGTTGAATATGATGGATAGTTATGGAATTTCTTTAAACTGATTTCAGTTTAAAATTCCCAAAAGAATTCAGATTTTAAAATGGCTCCAAGGAAGCAAACTCATCTGGTCCGATTTTACCCATGTACGGGATTTTCAGGTACAGGCTTTTAAATGGGTGAAATATCCGAAAATGATGCCTTTCGCTTAAAAAAAGATATTTAAAACTTACTTATAGTAAGCCTATTTCTTTAAATAACTGAGTATAAGCCTCGGCCTTTTTCTCCAAAGCAAGTGGATAGGCTCGGGATGAAGATGGCATTCGGTATAAAGTCAGCTCGCGTTCAGCAAAACAGGCTTTGGAGGGCTGTCCAATTTTCGGTTTTTCAGTAGCTTCAGGCATGGAAAGCATCAGGGTATCTGTCGCTTTATCTCCAGTCGTCATAATGCTGTGGCATTCAGGAATCTGCTGTAGAAGCTTGCTTAAATCGGTCGCTTGAGCAATGTGCAGAAATTTATCCGAAGCGTTGCCTTTTAAACGAATAATTTGATAGGCCGTATCAAAAATTGCGATCCCTTTTTGCATTAAGAAATCACGGATCTGCTGTTCCTTGAAGTTTTTATTGGCAATATCTAAAAAGTGTTCTTTATTGCCAAAGAATGCCAAACCAAAAATTTTCCACATGTCATTTTGATAGTTTGGATAATAGAACTCCATTTTCCAGCGGGTTTTAGGCGGCGGAAAGCTGCCCATCATCAGCAATTTGGCATTTGCAGGTAAAAAAGGTTCCAGTGGATGAGTTTCTATTTCCAGTTCGGTGCTCATAACAGTCCATTTATCCGTATTCAGTTTAATTTAAAACATTTGACGGATTTTATCTGCTACCTGCGTGCCCCAAAGTGTATAAATTTCCTTGCTGGGATGAAAACCATCCTTTGCCATTTCCAGATTCAGGCTCTTGAAACGCTGCAAATCATATTCAATCCATTGCATATTGCTCTGCTGCTGCACAAATTTGGCAAGATTTTTATTCATGCCTTTGGCATATTGCCCAAATAACCAGGCCAGTGGATGAGGTAATGCTGGAAACTTGTTCATCGGTGGTACGCCAGACGCAATAACAAATTCAGGCGTGAATTTCCGGTTAATTTCTGCATAAAGTTGTTGCTGCTTTTGAATCCAGTCTTTAGGCTGCATCAGTTTGGTAATGTCATTCACCCCGACAGAAGTAATCACCACATCAAAATGCCGAGCCGGCATATTTTTGACTGCTTTAATCACCTGCCCACTAGTATGACCAGTTGTTGCTTCAAGTTGATAACTGATTTCATATCCATCTTGTAACTGTCTAAGCACTGAACCCAATAATGCATCTTCCTGAGTTTCAACACCGACTCCAGCGGCTGCCGAATCTCCTAAAATTAAAATAGACAGCATTTTTCCAGTTCCAACTGTCCCCTGACGTTGTCCTTCTGGTTCTGCTAAACGTAGAGTATTTTTCTTAACGGCATTGCCTTGAATAATCAGGGATGGAATCAGAACGATGGTTGAAATTTTTAACAGCATACAAAATAAGATTCACAATGATATCTGTATCAATATAGGAGTTTATGGGGTGAGAAGCATTGACTTAAATTACAATAAGTTTCATCTAATTAAATAGTGAATGGCTGCATCAGGTCAGTAGCGATCTAGGGCTGAGGGTGGTCGATATCTGCTGAATCTGCTGATGATGTTATTTTTTTATCGAGCTTAGTTTTACAATGTTTTTCCCGCGTATAAAAAAAGCCCATTGAATGAGCTTTTTAGAATCCAAAAATTAACCTAACTTATTAACCAGTTTCAGTGGCAATACTTTCATGGCCAAGCCTAAAGGTAACCAAGGCCACTGTGGAACGTAGGCTTTAACCGGTGCTTTTTCAATGGCCTTGACCAGTAAATGTGAACCGGTTTTTTCATCCACTTCAAAAGGCAGTTTTTTCGCACCTTCATTCAGTTCTGTACGGATATAACCCGGGAAAATGGTAGTGACTTTAATCGGGGTATCAATCAACTCGGCACGGATGCCTTCAGCCAAATGCGCAACTCCTGCCTTACTGGCTCCATACGCGGTTAAATGTTTCGGCATGCCACGCATCGCGCTCATGGAAGAAATCATCACCAGATGCCCTGCATTTTGCGCACGGAAAATTTCCACTGCGGCTTCACATTGTGCCAAAGCTGAAATAAAGTTGGTTTCGACAGTGGCTTTGTTAATTTCAAAATTACCTTTACCAATCCGGCGACCTTCACCCACACCGGCATTGACAATAATACGGTCGATGGTGCCAAATTCCTCTTTAAATGCACGGAACACTTCAAAGACTTGGTCGTAATGGGTCACATCTAAGGTTTTGGCTATGACTTTTATGCCGTATTTGCTTTCCAACTCTTGTTTTAAAGTTTCCAAACGCTCCAAACGACGGGCGCAGATGGCAAGGTTATAGTCTTTTTGTGCAAATTCACGTGCCATACCTGCACCAATCCCTGAACTTGCACCGGTAATTAAAATTGTTTTTGCCATGTTTTCTTCCTTTGCTATTTTTTTAATCAGATCCAGGTCAGTAAGCCGGGATCTTCGGCTTTAATAAAATGGTGTTCATTCAAGCTCAGTAATTGTGGTTCATTTCCCACTAGACGCAGTGTGGTCATGCTGGTATTGGCGATTGCCCAGTTTAAGGCAAAAGTTCGGTTAGCATTCAGCTCTAACAGTTTTCCTGCAGCCACCGAAATCACCCCGCCAGAGGTAAACACTACGGTATAACGCGGTTTTATTTTAGCCAGTTCATCACATAAGTTTTGCAATGCTGTTTCAACCCGGTTTTTAAAATGCGGCCAAGATTCATCATATTCATGATGATAGTCACCACCCGTCCAGCGCTCAATCGCCCCTTCAAAAATTTTAGCCAGGTAAGCCCGAGGATTATCTTCCTTGGCGACATCCTGCTTTAACAGATGCGGTTCATTAAAACGTGGTTCGTATCTGGCAAAAACCTGCTGGTGATTAAATTCATTCCATGCACTATCGGTCTGAATCTCAGCCTCAGGAAAACATTGTGCCAAAGTCAAGTGGGCTGTCTGTTGATGACGTTGCATCGAACCTGACACCACATAAGGTGCTTCTTTTAGAATCTGGTCGAAATATTGCCCTAATAATTTCGCCTGTAATTCACCGTTGGGAGAAAGCTGGTCATAACTTTCAGCCCCGAAAGAGGCTTGCCCGTGACGAATCAGATAAATTGTGGTCATGTCAGCATCAATTCCTTAAATTTCGCAATATATTTTTGAGCCAGTTCATTGGCCTCAAGTTTTTGTAGACCAATCAATTTAAGCGCACGGATATGCAAGGCATGAATCACTACCCAGAAATCCTTAAAGGCTGGATTATTGGTCTGTTTATGGTAGTAGCGGTAATAGATTTGCTGCGCAATCACGGCCAAACGAAAAATACCGAACACTTCATAAAAGGTCCAGTTCTCTGTTTGCAAGCCAGTTTTTTGCAAATAATAATCCACCACTTCCTGACGCGTGAACATACCTTTTAAATTGGTGGGCTGACGACGCGTGGCTTTAAAAATTTGATTGTCACTTTCTTCAACCCAATACGCGAGGGCTGAACCCAAATCCATTAAAGGGTCGCCGAGGGTTGCCATTTCCCAGTCTAGAACGCCAATCACTTGTGTCGGATGCTTCGGATCTAAAATTACATTATCAAAACGCCAGTCATTATGAATGACACAGGTTTTTGAATCGGCAGGAATATTGTCTTTTAGCCAGTTTCGGACATATTTAAAAGACGGTACATTTAGGGTTTTGGCTTTTTCATAGCGGGCATCCCAGCCTTCTACCTGACGACGACAATAGCCTTCGCCCTTGCCGAGCTTTTCCAGTTCTGTCCCTGCATAAGGCACCTGATGCAACTCAATCAATTTATCAATGACATTGATGCACAGTTCACGGACCTGAGCTTCATTAAAGTTGAGCTCTTTGGGTAAATTGGCACGTGGAATAATGCCTTCCACACGTTGCATGACATAGAAATCACAGCCAATCACCGATTCATCCTGACAGAGCGCCACCATTTCAGGCAGTACAGGATAGAATGGTGCCAGATTTTTTTGCACATTGTATTCACGTGCCATGTCGTGTGCAGATTTGGCTTTGGTTCCTTTAGGGGGACGGCGTAAAATCAAGTCCGTATTGTCGTATTTCAAACGGTAAGTCCAGTTGGATGCTCCACCTGAATATTGTGTAACTTCGGCTTGACCCTGTAAATCAGTTCCTTGTGCTTTGAGCCAATTCTCAACAGCAATGACATCCAGTTCTTCGCCTTGACGAACCTTCCCACCCACATCAATCACTGACATTGTTATTTCCCTAAATCATCAATGTTATAACACTTCATCGCTTACTTATTTATACCCGTTTAATTTCTCATAAACAGCAAAATTTTCAGGCAAGTGATAAGCAGCCTCAACTATTTATGTAATTAATCTTTTTTCCGACCTGAACTGTAACCGCGTTTTTCCAGTTCAAGTTTAGCAATCATGCCTTTATGCACTTCATCCGGGCCATCAGCCAAACGTAAGCTTCGAGCCTGAGCAAAGAATCCTGTTAGAGGTGTATCACGAGAAACACCAGCACCACCGTGTATCTGTATGGCCATATCCACGACTTTTTCCAGTACGCTTGGTGCAACCACTTTAATTGCTGAGATTTCAGTCAATGCTGCCATATTACCTAAAGTATCCATCTTGTAAGCAGCATAAAGTGTAAGTAATCGTGCCTGGTCAATGGCTACCCGTGCTTCTGCAACACGTTCCAGATTGCCACCCAGCTTTAAAATTTCTTTGCCAAAAGCAGTACGACTCATACCACGATCAATCATCAACTCTAAAGATTTTTCTGCTGCACCGATACAACGCATACAATGATGAATACGACCTGGCCCTAAACGGCCTTGCGCAATTTCAAAACCCTGACCTGCACCACCAATAAAATTGGCCACTGGTACACGGACATTGTTAAAGCTAATTTCGCCGTGTCCATGCGGTGCATCATAATCCCCAAATACAGGCAGCATGCGTTCAATTGTTACGCCCGCAGTATCTACAGGAACCAAAACCATGGAATGTTGATGATGACGGTCTTTGCTTTCATCAGGCGTATGCGCCATAAAAATGATGATTTTTGCATTGGGATCGCCCAAACCTGACGACCACCATTTGCGACCGTTTAACACAATTTCCTCACCGTCGATCACCGCCGTAGCCTGCATATTGGTGGCATCAGAAGATGCCACAGCAGGTTCAGTCATACAAAATACGGAACGAATTTTGCCTTCCAATAATGGTATGAGCCATTGCTGTTTTTGTTCTTCAGAACCATAGCGCCACAACACCTCCATATTGCCACTGTCTGGTGCATTACAGTTAAAGACCGTTGGTGCAAGCAAGCTACGACCGGAAAGTTCGGCAATGTGTGCATATTCCTGAACTGATAAGCCTTGCCCCAATTCTGGACATGGCAAAAACATATTCCAAAGACCCACTGCCTTGGCCTTATTTTTTAATATTTCAAGTTGAGTGGGCCATTGCCATGTTGTCCAGTCTCCCCCTTGATTGAGCTCATGGACATCATTCCAAAACTCGGTTTCAACCGGTTCAATTTCTTCCTTAATGAACGTTTTTGTTCTTTCAATATAATCTTGTGCACGTGTTGATAACTCAAACATGGCCAATTCCCTCAAAATATATATTATCTGATCTTTACAACAACATAACCCGAAAACTATTATGAATAAAATGATTTAATTCAATATAACACTATGAACAGTATTCATAATAAAGCCGCGATTGATCTGAGTGTTTTTCATCGCATAGACATTAACTTATATCCGTTATTTATTGCAGTTTATGAACAAAAAAGCATTTCCAGGGCTGCACAGATTTTGTGTATCAGCCAATCTGCTGCCAGCCATGCCTTACAGCGTTTAAGACAACATTTACAGGATGATTTATTTGCACGTGCCGGCAATAAAATGTTGCCTACTTCATTTGCCGAGGAAATTTATCCCATCATTAAAAATGCACTGTTCGCTATTCAAAACATTTCAATGCAAAAGCAGCATTTTGAACCCCGTATGGTGCAAAGCTTAAGAATTGCGGTGCATGATGAAATAGAACCAATGATTTTTCCTAAACTGGTTCAGCATTTTCAGGGCTTAAATCTAGAGATTCAATTTTTCAGTAGCAAATTAGACCGTAAAACGCTTGTCACAGACCTCGCCACCCAGCAAATAGACTTTGTCATTGATCTGGAACAAAACTTCGGTGAGAAAATTCAATTTCAGAAACTGGTACAAGATCAATTTGTGGTATGTACACAGCAACCTGAAATGACAGAACAGCTTTATCTCGCTGCTCCACATATTGGAGTTTCATCACGCCGAACTGGAGTTTTGGTTGAAGATATATATTTAAACCGCAAACAACTGTCGCGACAGATTTTTTTACGTTGCCAACATTACTCAACGGCTTTACAGATTTTGCTACAAAACCATCAATCCGTTTTAACTATTCCTCAAAATTTGCTTAGTCATTTACAACTTTCTACTACATTAAATATTTTTACAGTGCCTGTGGACTTGCCGCTAATTAGTTTGGGAATGTATTGGCATAAAGATTTGGAAGATAATTCGCGTCATCAATTTTTGCGCAGCGAAATAATTAAAATTTTTACTTAGGCTATTTTAATAGATCTATTATTTGCTTAGGCTATTTTAAGTATTTGTTATGGATCTGAATGATTTTTTATGCAGATATCACCTTTTACTGAATAAATAACCGAAATGCTGAACTGGCAAGGCTTTTAATGCTATTTGACTATTTCTCAAGCCATTATTTTTGAGAATTTCCATTAATATAGCAGCTCATTTTTTATCTTTTTATTGTTGAATCTGGACTGGTATTTTCAAGTCAAATTCCACAAATTTTATCTATGCTGGCAAATCTCTCCCCTGTTTGGCTCATTATCTTGGGCATGCTGCTTTGTGCAGTGCTGTTTTTTATCTTCCGCAAAATTCACGTTTTCCTTACCGATGTATTTAAACCGTTTAAAAAAGGAAAAAAATACTGGTGCAAAGTCATTGCGGTGAGTGATGGCGATACCATCACCTGTACGCGCTATAACTTGCGTCGCTCAGAAACCAAACTGCGTTTTGCCTATATTGATGCTCCCGAATCAACACAAACCTATGGCAAAGAATCTCAGCGTCTGGTTAAAAAAATGGTGTATTACAAACTGGTTCGTGTCGAGATTACCGATGTCGATTGCTATGGGCGCTGCGTTGGCGTCATTTACCGTTTTAGACGAAATATAAATCAGGAACTGGTCAAACGCGGCGCGGCATGGGTGTATGAGGAATATATTAAAAACCCGACGCAAAAACAGAAATGGTTAGCTCTACAACTTCAGGCCAAGAAGCAGAAAAAAGGCTTATGGAAAAATTCGCATCCGGTACGCCCTAGTGTTTATCGTAAGCGAAATAAATAGAATTCTAGAATAGACAAATAATCATCTTCAAATATAGATTTGAGTTTGATTTCATTGATTACGCTGGTGGGTTAAAAAATAAAGTGGCTTGTTTAAAACAAACCACTTTAAAATTTATTATCAACAATTAAAGATAATAAGCCAGTTGAACAAGTAGCCGGAATGCCCCGGCCATCAATGCTAAAGCAAAAAATCCGCCTAGCAACAACACAATAAACCACTGCATCTGTGAAAGTTTCATATTTACTCCTTAATGATAGCCTTCATCACCAATGCGGACTTTGTCGCGGAACACCCAGTAAGACAAACCGGTATAAATAATTTTGAAATGTAACTTATTACTGAGAATTGAAGTGCCTTAATATGATTCTGTCATTTTCAGAATAAATCATTCTTGCTCCCTGACTAATACTTGAACAATCAACTCAACAGGCGTAAAGTTATCTCAATTTAGTTACCCTAGCTAACTATTATGCCAAATCGACTTAACTTTCGTGCTTCATTACTGCGCTGTGCGCGTTTAATGAGTGATGAAATCAATACCATTTTGCTTCCACATCAGCTGAATTATTCATTGTGGCAGGTACTGTATGTCATACAGCTTAAGCAAGGCTGTACCTCTATTGACATTGCTGAATACCTGAATGTTTCCAAACCTTCGATTGCAAAACGTATTCATGCATTAATACAACTAGAGGTTTTGGATCAGGTCGACACTGATGATAAACGGCAAAAGAAACTGATTCTAAGCATTAAAGGTCAACAACTTTTTTCCGCGTGCTCTGAAAAACTGGACCTGTTTGAACAACGACTGTTATTGCCCTTAGATCAAGCTGCGCAAAATAGTACGCTAAATACCCTGCATCAACTTATGGAGCATCTGCAAGAGATGAAAGGTAGCCAGTCATGAGTGAACATACGCCCTTATGGACAAGAAATTTTATTCTTGTCAGTGCCATTAACTTTCAGCTGGTCCTGACCTTTTATCTGCTGGTGGTGGTCATTGTCGGCTACGCAGTTGCTGAAATGGATGCAACCACGGCTCAGGCCGGTCTGATTTCCGGTTTGTTCATTGTCGGTACCCTGATTGGTCGTTTATTTGTTGGTCAGTTTCTGGAACGTTTTGGCCGCAAAACCACCATGATTGTGGGTTTAATTGGATTTTTGATTTTTTCAGGATTCTATTTTATTCCGATGAATGTCACTGCCTTGCTGAGTGTTCGTTTCATGCATGGTTTTATGATGGGTATGGCATCGACTGTATTGGGTACCATCATCGCGCAGATTTTACCGCCGACCCGTCGCGGTGAAGGGATTGGTTACTACAGTATGAGCAGTACATTGGGTACTGCGATTGGCCCGTTTCTGGCCATCTGGATGATGTTGCACGTCGGCTATACTGCGATTTTTGCCTTATCTAGCATGGTCGCTATGAGCTGTTTAATCGTGGCTTTGCTGATTGAAGTACCTAATTTGCCACAACACCCCAAAACCATTGAAACTCAAGTCAATGTGAAAAAACCGAGTTTCATTTCCCAGTTTATTGAAATGAAAGCCTTGCCGATCTCGATCATCATGTTATTGACATCGATTTGTTATTCTGGGGTTTTATCCTTTATTAATTTCTATGCCAAAGAAATTGATCTGGTTGAAACAGCTTCTTTCTTCTTCTTAATGTATGCGATTGCGATTTTATTTTCACGTCCATTTACCGGCCCACTGATGGATCGTAAAGGTGAAAATATCATTATGTATCCCGCATTTATCATTATGGCATTGGCCTTGTATCTGCTCAGTCAGGCCCATAGTCCGATGACCTTGTTACTTTGTGCAGGCTTGCTCGGTCTGGGCTATGGCAACATTCAGTCAGTTTGTCAGACTGTTGCTGTGAAAAGTACCTCGCTGGATCGTATGGGCTTTGCTACCTCGACCTTCTTCATCTTCCTCGATGCAGGACTCGGCTTTGGCCCTTATTTTATTGGTAGGGCGCTGGATTATATAAATTATGCGCAGCTGTATATGTATAGCGCGATTGCAGCTTTGATCTGTATTGGTTTCTACTATGTATTACATGGACATAAAGTGAAAAGTAAAGCCATTAAAGCTGCTTAATCATTTTCCAATACCGCCAGGAAAAATTAAAACCATTGGCTAAAATATATGAAATCCCCTTTTATAAAGGGGATTTCGAAAAATTATGAATTACTTAAATACCTTAAAACGTGTTGCATCATCTATATAAGCTTTATCTTTGGCTTCACCTTCTACTGAACCAAACACCAGCTGGGCACGCAGTTTCCAGGAGGCTGGAATTTCCCATTCAGCATGTACCTGTTCATCCACGATCGGGTTATAGTGCTGAAGTGAAGCGCCTAAACCTTCAGTATGTAAGGCGGTCCAAGTTGCGAACTGGGCAATGGCTGTTGAGTGCTCTGCCCAGATCGGGAAATTCTCTGCGTAAGACGGGAACTGCTCTTGCAGACCTTTAATCACATCCATGTCTTCAAAGAATAAAACGGTACCCACACCTGCGGCAAAACTGTCCATTTTGGCACTGGTTTTTGCTGCACTTTCTTCATCTTTGGCATAAGACTTGAGTTTTTCTTTGACAAAATTCCAAAATTTTTCGTGCTCGGCATTAAACAAAATCACGGCACGTGAAGACTGCGAATTAAAAGAGGATGGACTCTGTTTGATCGCATGTTTAATCAAATCAGTTAAATACTCTGGGCTTTGCTCTACATTTTTACCGACTGCATAAATGGTACGGCGTTTCTTAATTAAATCTAAAAACTGATTTGACATTCAATGAAATCCTGTGATATTTCTTCGCGAAAATTTGAAACAATCTACCCTCACTGTTAATAAAATGTGAAATATCTACTTTTATAACAATATTTAGGTAAATGTATTGCTGTCTTACCATATGCAATAATAATTCCAATTTCTAGTACATTTTATTGATAATTAAATCTTTAATTTTTTATATAGATGCATTTAAATAGCTTAAGTTTATCTTTTTACAGCTAAAACTGGCATAAAAAATCCCCCAATATTTGGAGGATTGTTATCGTATTTTATGCTGTTCTAGAATTTGGCATTTAACACATTTTGCGGAACTTTGTGTTTCCACAAATCACGCAGTGTGGGTAAATAGAATTTTTCACCAATTTCAACCAGTTCTGCATCAATCAGTGCATGAATTTCGTGCATAAACAGATAATCGAGTTCTACAGTTTTCAATTGATGGTTGTTTTTCGCAAACTCTTTACGCTTTTGCTGCGCAGTTTTGACTAGCTGATCGGCATAGTTTTTATTTTTAAATTGAGAAATCGCATTTAAACGTAATTCAATCACGCCCCAGCCGCTGAGTAATAATTTGAACAATTCAAAATCTTCAGTGGTCGATTCCCAGGTCATTTCATCCAGATTTTCATCGCCAGGCAGAACCGGAAGCAATAATTCCATCACACTCGGAAAAATCTTTTTAAAATTCAAAATAAATTTAACAGGATGCTCACCCGGATAATCCTTAAATTGAACCTTTCTCTGAACATCTGTTAAATAAACGTCAAGCATAATCAATCATCAGCAGTTAATTTCTAGGACTATTGTACGCATATATGCCCCAGATAAAAACCACTGATGATCAATTGATAGCTGTTCCAACTTTTAGATGGCTATTTCACATTAGGTGAAACCATATTTTCCGGAATTACCACGGCATCAAACTGTTCGGCAGTGACCAGGTTCAATTCGACCGCGACCTGTTTTAAGGTTTTGCCTTCCTTATATGCTGTTTTTGCCACTTTAGCAGCATTTTCATAACCAATCACCGGATTTAAAGCAGTGACTAACATCAGTGAATTATGCAGGAAATGATCAATTTTTTCGCGGTTGGGCTCAATGCCAACGGCACAATGATCATTAAAGCTGTTACATGCATCGCCCAACAGTTGAATCGATTGCAACAGGTTAAATGCAATGACCGGCATAAACACATTCAGCTCGAAGTTGCCCGAAGCTCCGGCGACATTAATAGTCGTATCATTCCCCAGCACCTGTGCCACCACCATGGTCATGGCTTCACTTTGGGTTGGATTGACCTTGCCGGGCATAATGCTTGAACCTGGCTCATTTTCAGGAATACGGATTTCACCAAAACCGCAGCGCGGACCACT
>WARP01001746.1_pt1 | contig 33199 bp, 30 predicted proteins | sample 4769151 | NCBI WGS metagenome assembly WARP01 (sample SAMN08893023, study PRJNA449175) | gut metagenome | isolation source: rumen sample fed with dry roughage | host: cow | place: India: Nagpur | collected 2016
AGGCCTGCAAGGAATAAAAAGGGAAACCGGCTGTTTACTGCTCAGGATGTGACCAATTTCAAAATGATCCACTTTTTGGTAAAAGAGAGGGGAATGACCTTGGAAGGTGCTTCAAAAAGGATGAAGGACAATAAGGAAGGAGTGGACCGCCGGGTAGATGTAGTGGAGATGCTAAACAATATCAAAGAGAGACTTGAGGCTGTTTCGGCTTCGCTATAATTTTCCGGGATGAAGGTAAAGGATGTCATATGGGCCCTGCAGGAATTTGCACCCGAAAAGATTCAGGAGAGCTGGGATAATTCGGGCTTTATGGTTGGAGACAGAGAGGCTGTAGTCAACAAAGTACTCCTTGCCCTGGATTGTACCGAAGAGATTGTTGCAGAGGCAATCGATATGGGTGCTAATCTTATTATCACACACCACCCGCTTATATTCAAGGGATTGAAGAGTGTCGGCAATGATACTTATGTGGAGAGGGTTGTGAAGACCCTCATAAAACAAGATATTTCCCTATACTCCATACACACAAATGTAGATAAAGTTCCCGATGGAGTAAGCGGTCTGATGGCCGACAAACTCTCCCTTATCAACAGGGAGATTCTGAGCGCAGACAAGGATCCCGGGCAAGGTCTTGGGATAGTGGGGGATTTGGAGAATCCGATGGATGTGGTTGCCTTCATCGGCATGGTTAAGGATAAATTCGGATTAAAATGGATCAGGAGTTCCGATCCTGTCAAAGATATGATTTCGAGGATAGCTCTTTGCGGAGGGAGTGGTTCTTCTTTGATTGGAGCAGCCCGGGCATCGGGAGCACAAGTCTATATCTCAGGAGATATTTCGTACCACAACTTTTTTTGTGAACCAGGTTTCATGGTAATGGACATTGGCCATTATGAGAGTGAAATAGGAGTACTGGACCTGATAAAGGAGATAATTCTGAAAAAAATACCTAACTTTGCGGTTTGCAAGAGTAATAAAAATAATAATCCCATACATTATCATTAACAGATTATGTCAGCAGCTAAAACAAAAATACAGGTAGAGACCCCGTTGGACGGTGGTACTTTTATCTCATTACAAAAGAGTGCGGTTGATGGAGACCTCTCCATGGAGTCCAAGCTCTATTTGTTGTACAAACTTCAACAAACGGATTCCACCATTGACCAGATTCATCTGTTAAGAGGGGAGCTGCCATTGGAGGTGCAAGACCTGGAGGATGATATTCTTGGCCTTACAACACGCACCGACAACCTGATGCACGAAATCAAGGAGATTGAGAAGGCTGTTGCCCAAAAGAAGATTGACCTGGAAAACTCCAAAAGCCTTATTGAGAAATATACGGCACAGCAAAACAATGTGAAGAACAACCGTGAGTATGACTCTCTTTCCAAAGAGATCGAATTCCAGGGACTCGAAGTCCAACTTTCCGAAAAGAGGATAAAGGAGAGCGCGTTGTTGCTCGCCGAGAGGAAAGCATTGCTGGACGAGACAAAAAAGGCATTGGAGGAGAGAAAGCTGGATCTTGAAAACAAGAAAAAGGAATTGGATTCGATTGTTTCGGAGACAGCCAAAGAAGAGGAGGAGTTGCTTAAGTATTCCGAGGAGCTTCAATCACAAATTGATGCCAGATTACTTGCCGCCTACAAAAAGGTTCGCACAAATGCGCGCAATGGCCTGGCGGTGGTTACTGTCAGGAGGGATGCCTGTTCGGGCTGTTTTAACAAGATTCCCCCTCAAAGACAATTGGACATTGCTTCCAGCAAGAAAATCATCGTGTGTGAATATTGCGGCAGGATCCTTGTCAATGCCGACTTTGAGGCACAGGAGTAAATGGACAACAAACCCTATACAATAAGGGATTTGTTTTTCAAGCATGTAGCGTTGACTTCCCCCTCTCCCCTGGGATTAGAGATTCATAGGGCCGAAGGGGTTTTCTTGTTTACTCCTCAAGGTCAAAAAATCATTGACCTCGTTTCCGGGGTTTGTGTTTCAAATACAGGTCACGGGAACAAAGCCATACTGGATGCTGTCAAGGATCAAATAGACAAACATATGCATCTGATGGTATATGGAGAGGTTATTCAGGCACCCCAAAGTGAACACGCTGCATTACTTACATCCCTGCTGGATCCCTCCCTTGATTCGGTCTACTACGTAAATTCGGGCAGCGAAGCCAATGAAGCAGCGCTCAAACTGGCAAAGCGGGTTACCGGCAGGAGCGAAATGATCTCTTTTTACAACAGTTACCACGGAAGCACCCACGGAGCCCTTAGCGTGATGGGTAACGAAGAATTCAAAAATTCCTTCCGCCCCTTGTTGCCCGGTGTGAGGCACATATGTTTCAACTCCTTTGAACAGCTAGGACTAATCACAGAAAAGACAGCATGTGTGATAGCAGAACCGGTTATGGCCGAAGGTGGTGTTTTCGCTCCAACTGGAGGTTATCTTAAGGCTCTGAGGGAGAGATGTTATCAAACAGGAACTTTGCTTATCCTTGACGAAATCCAGACTGCTTTTGGCAGGACCGGCCAGATGTTTGCCCACCAAAAATACGGTATTGTCCCCGACATCCTCACCCTAGCCAAAGCACTTGGAGGAGGGATGCCGCTTGGTGCTCTGGTAGCATCCTCGGAGCTGATGGAAAACTGGAAGTCAGATCCGGTGCTCGGACATATCACTACCTTTGGCGGTCACCCTGTCTCTTGTGCTGCCGCTCTTGCATCTCTCAAACTTTTGTTAAATGAAAGTTGGCTTGGGGAGGTTTATGAAAAGAGTGCTATATTTGCAAATACACTAAAAGCTCATCCTTTGGTTAAGGAGATCAGGGCAGAGGGTCTGCTGATTGCAGTAGACCTTAAAAATGAGGATTATGCCCAACAAATCCTGCCTCTTTTACTGGAAGAGGGGGTTTTGAGTGACTGGTTCCTTTTTTACCCCGGAGCTTTTAGGATTGCTCCTCCTTTACCCATTACTGTAAATGAGGTAAAAATGGCTTCGGAAGCGATATTGAGAGCATTGGACAGAATAAAGCTTTAACAGGAAAATGGCAAAAAACATAAGGGCAAAGGCAAAAAGCGATACGAATTTTGACGCAATCGGGCTGGAGATGGGAAAGAAACCACCTCAGGCACCCGATATAGAAGAGGCGGTATTAGGGGCGCTGATGCTCGAACCCTCTGCTGTGACAGATGTCTTGGACATTATCAGCCCCGAGTGTTTTTACAAAGAGAATAACCGTAAGATATTCACAGCTATTTCTGCCCTTGCTGCCAAACATGCACCGGTAGACCTTTTTACGGTATCAGAAGAACTTAAAAATACCGGTGACCTGGAAGTTGTGGGCGGGGTCTCTTACCTTAGCCAGCTCAGCATGAAGATTGGAGCTGCTGCGCACATAGATTACCACGCAAAGATTTTACTCCAAAAATATATCCAGAGGGAGCTCATTTCCATCTCTTACGGGGTTCAAAAAGAGGCTTTCGACGATGCTGTTTCGGTGGATGAGCTGCTCGATACCACCCAGCAAAAGATCTTTACCTTGTCGGACAGGAACATGCGTAAGGATTCGCAGGTGATCCAGTATGTGATCAACGAAGCAATCGATGACCTGCAAAAAAACCAGTTGAGGCAGGATGGTCTCAGCGGAGTGCCGTCGGGCTACACCGGGATAGACCGGGTTACCCTTGGATGGCAACCATCTGACCTGGTTATTGTAGCAGCTCGCCCCTCCATGGGTAAGACTGCCTTTGTTTTGACAATGGCACGGAACATGGCTGTGGATCATCAAGTGCCTATTGCGTTTTTCTCATTGGAAATGTCAAGTGTACAGTTGGTTAAGCGTCTTATGATAAGCGAGACCGGCTTGGATGCCGACAAAATCAAAGGTGGACGCAAATTGAAGGATTATGAGTGGGAGCAGCTTAACACGAGGCTCAAACAGCTGGTCAAAGCACCCATGTATATAGATGATACCCCGTCTCTTTCTATCAACGAGCTGAGGTCCAAGGCAAGGAAACTTGTTTCCATTCACGGGGTCAAGATGATCATAATCGACTACCTGCAATTGATGACCGGGCCACATGAGCTAAGGGGTATGAGGGAGCAGGAGGTGTCGGCAATATCAAGGTCGCTAAAGGCTATTGCCAAGGAGTTGAATATTCCGGTCATAGCCCTTTCCCAGCTGAGCAGGGCTGTAGAGACAAGGGGTGGCTCCAAGCGTCCGCAACTGAGTGACCTCAGGGAGTCCGGAGCTATCGAGCAGGATGCCGATATCGTGATGTTTATCCACAGGCCCGATTATTACGGGACAGGGGAGGAAAACCCCGCCTTGACAGGAATGACCGATATCATCATTGCAAAGCACCGTAACGGTGCTGTATGTGATGTGAAGCTGAGGTTCCGCAATTCCGAGGTCAAGTTTGTGGATGTTACCGACAACGCCCTTAATGTGGATCCTTTTGGAGAGGGGGGTGTGGAAACTTATCCTTCCAGGATGAACAGCGAAAGCTTCCTTTCCAATTCTGACTTTGAATCTGATTTTTAGAGGTTATGCAGAGATATCTTGCACTGATTATAATATCGTTCATTACATTTCATAGTTATTCCCAGGACAAGGAGTGCCTGCCAGTGAGGGATATACCCGACAGCCAAAAGGCATACAAAAGTGGAGAGAGACTGGTCTACACTATAAACTATGAGTGGGGAATGGTTAAAACAGATGTCGGGGAGGCAGAGGTTATGCTCAGGATGGACCGCAATGAGAGGTACGGGGAGCATTTCCATGCAGTTGTAAAGGGAACAACCTATAAGTTCTACGATATTTTCTTCAAGGTAAGGGATCTTTTCGAATCCAGGTTCAATACTGTAAACGGACGTCCGTTCTATTTCCACCGGGATATTGCTGAGGGAAGGTACCGTATGAAAAATACCCATCACTATAACAAGGATTACACAATCAATGCTACTGTCCAGCGTAAAAGTGACCCGGCCAGGGATACTCTGCTCAAAGGCACTGTATGTACATTTGACCTGGTTTCCCTCTTTTATTTTGCAAGGAACCTTGATTTTTCGGAAGTGCCGGCCGGTGTGCCACAACCAATCTCATTTGCAATAGACGATGAGGTTTTTAACTTGTATTACAAGTTTTTGGGACGAGAAAACAAACGTATTCCCGGGTTGGGTCATTTCAAGACCATGAAGTTTGCCGCCAAGGTTGTTGCAGGGGAGGTATTCAGCGGAAAAGAAGAGATAATCCTGTGGGTTTCGGACGATGCAAACATGGTACCTTTGCTTTTTGAAACACCTATTATGGTAGGGAAGGTAACAGGACGTCTGTCGCTATTTGATAATCTGAAGTATCCATTGTCAAGCAAACTTAAATGAACAAAAAATTACCTGAATACATTGATCACGAAGGTGTGGTCAAAGAGGTCGGACCAACTTACGTTTTGGTGGAAATCTTAAATAAATCGGCATGCTCATCGTGCCACGCCCAAGGTGCATGCAGCATGGGTGATATCAAGGCAAAGTTAGTGGAGGTAGAACAAGAACCGGGACATGAGTATGCAGAGGGGCAAAGGGTCTCTGTAAAACTCCGGCGAACCCTTGGTTACAAAGCGCTATGGATTTCCTATGTGATTCCTCTGCTTATCCTTGTGGTTTTATTAGTATCTTTGTCCTCCGCAGGGTTATCAGAACTCGGCACTGCACTTTCGATAATAGGTACCCTCGCACTCTATTATTTTGTTGTTTGGCTAATGAGGGATAAATTGAAAAAGGAATTTGTTTTTACTGTTGAAAAACTTTAGTATATAATGACTAATACAATTATTTTTACAATTGTCAGCCTGACTCTCCTGGGCTTTGTACTGGCCTGGATACTCTATTTGGTAGCTCAAAAATTCATGGTAAAGGAGGACCCCCGGATCGATGATGTGGAGGCAATCCTGCCCGGTGCGAACTGCGGGGGGTGTGGCTATGCCGGATGCCGTGCATTTGCAGAGGCTTGTGTCAAGGCCGACGACCTTGAACCTCTTTTTTGTCCTGTCGGGGGCAATGATGTGATGAAGGGTGTTGCCGGATCTCTTGGGAAGACAGTAGCTGCCAAGGCTCCCCAGGTTGCAGTAGTGAGGTGTAACGGAAACTGTGATGCAAGGGAAAAGGTCAACCATTATGACGGGTATGGTTCGTGTGCCGTTATGGCCGGGTTGTATGCCGGAGATACCGGATGCAGTTATGGTTGCCTTGGGCAGGGAGATTGTGTTGTGGTGTGTAATTTCGATGCCATCAAGATGGATCCAAGGACCGGATTGCCCGAGGTTGACGAGGAGAAATGTACGGCGTGCGGGGCATGTGTAAAGGCTTGTCCTAAATTCATAATAGAACTAAGGAACAAAGGTCCCAAGAACAGAAGGATTTTTGTCTCATGTGTGAACAAAGATAAAGGGGGCGTAGCACGCAAAGCCTGTGCGGTTGCATGTATAGGTTGCTACAAATGCCAAAAGGCGTGTGCCTATGATGCCATCACAATCATTGACAATCTGGCCTACATTGACTACAACAAATGTAAATTGTGCCGTAAATGTGTGACCGAATGTCCTACACATGCAATATGGGAGGTGAACTTCCCGGTGAGGGTGCCCAAAAAAGCAGAAGCAGAAACGATTGAACAGTAATATCATCAAAATATGAGTAAAACTTTTTCCATTGGCGGCATACATCCGAATGACAGTAAAATATCTGCAAATGCTGCCATAGAAGATTTTCCGATCATGGATATGGCGTACATATCTGTCTCTCAACATTTGGGAGCTCCTGCAGAACCCGTTGTTGCAAAGGGTGACAAGGTAAAGACAGGTCAGTTGGTGGCAAAAGCCTCCGGATTCATCTCTGCGAATATCCATTCATCGGTATCCGGTACCGTAACATCCATAGAGATGTTACCAGATATTGCAGGAAACCTTGTGAAACACATTGTTGTCAAGGTAGAGGGAGACGAATGGGAGGAGTCTATCGATCGTTCTCCTCAAATAGAAAGGGAGATTACCCTGGGCCCCAAAGAGATAATTGATAGGATTGCCCGGTGCGGTATTGTGGGTCTTGGCGGTGCTGCATTCCCCACCCACATCAAACTTTCGCCACCTCCGGGCAATAAGGCAGAGTATCTATTAATAAACGGAGCGGAATGTGAGCCTTACCTGACATCGGATTACAGGATCATGCTGGAGTATCCGGAGCAGATACTGATTGGCACAAAGATTATGATGAAGGCACTTGGTGTGGACCACGCATTCGTCGGAATCGAAGAGAACAAGCCCGAAGCAATAAAGGCAATGAAGAAAATTGCCTCTGCCGGTTACCCCCAGATAAAAATTGTACAACTTAAAAAAAGATACCCGCAAGGGGGCGAAAAGCAGCTGATTGATGCGATTCTTAAGCGAAGGGTCCCTTCCTTGGGGTTGCCAATTGAGACTGGTGTTGTGGTCCAGAATGTTGGTACTGCTTTGGCTGTCTATGAGGCAGTTCAAAAGAATAAGCCTCTTTTTGAGGGGATTGTAACCGTTACCGGCAAATGCATGACTGAGCAAAGGAATTTCCGCTTGAGGGTCGGTACTAATATGAACAGCGTCATGTTTGCGATTGGCGGGTTCCCCAAAGATGCAGTAAAACTGATAAGTGGCGGCCCCATGATGGGTAAGGCTGTTTCACGTATGGAGGCGGCATCTGTGAAAAGCACCTCTGCATTTTTACTGTTAACAGAAGAGGAGACCAAACGTGGGGAGGAAGGAAATTGCATCAGATGTGCAAAGTGTGTAGATTCCTGTCCGATGGGCCTTGAACCTTACCTTCTCAACAGGTTGTCCAGGGCTGGAAGAGTGGAGGACCTGGAAGCAAACATGGTGCATGATTGCATTGAGTGTGGCAGCTGTATGTACAGTTGTCCTGCCAATATTCCGCTGCTGGATACTATCCGGCTTTCAAAAGCCCAAGTATTGAAAATCATAAGAAGCAGACCTAAAAAGTAACTTAATAAGAGATATGAAAAAACTATTAGTTTCTCCGGCACCGCATTTACACGGGAATGAGAGTACGAGGGGTTTGATGAGGGATGTGGTAATTGCATTATCGCCTTCCCTCCTTGTATCCGTCTATTTCTTTGGATTCTCTGCCATAAAACTGGCCTTTGTCGGTGTCATTGCCTGTGTCCTTGTAGAGTATGTGATCCAGAAATATGTAATCAAATCAAAAGTAGAGATAAACGATTATTCGGCTGCCCTGACAGGACTCCTGCTGGCCCTTAATCTGCCGCCCAATTCACCTTGGTGGATTGTTTTCATTGGTTCGGTAGTGGCTATCGGTGTTGCCAAAATGAGTTTTGGCGGCCTGGGGCAAAATCTTTTCAACCCTGCTTTGGTAGGACGTGTATTTTTATTGGTCTCTTTCCCGGTCATCATGACAGACTGGACTATTCCGACATCGTGGTTCCGGGAGGGTATAGACGCAAACACCGGAGCAACGGCCCTTTCAATTGTTAAGGAGGGGTTGTCCAAAGGAATGACAATGGATCAGATTTTTGCAGAGCATAATTTTTCCTATGCCCAGATGTTGTTCAGCAAAATTGGAGGTTCCGTGGGAGAGGTCTCTGCACTGGCATTGCTTGTGGGATTGGCTTACCTGTTGATAAGAAGGGTAATCCGGCCACATATCCCGGTTGCGATTTTAGGGACGATTGTTATCTTTTCGGGTATTTTTTGGATAATTGATCCTTCACACAACCCCGATCCTCTTTTCACAATCCTTACAGGAGGTATCCTTATTGGCTCAATATTCATGGCAACTGATTATGTGACTTCGCCTATGAGCACAAAAGGGATGGTAATATACGGAATAGGTATTGGTGTTATTACGGTTTTGATCAGGAACTTTGGTGCTTACCCGGAGGGAATCTCCTTCGCTATACTGATCATGAATGCAACAGTGCCCCTATTGAACAACTACTTCAAACCTGCAAAATTTGGAAAGGAGGTAAAACATGGCTAAGGAATCAACTTTGAAAAACATGTTGCTGACCCTATCGGCAATAACCCTTGTGGCATCTTCCCTTTTGGGTGTTGTCTACTCCCTTACCAAGGGTCCGATAGAAGAGGCGATGACATTGAAAACAAACAATGCAATAGCAGGGGTTGCCCCTGAATTCGACAATGATCCTTCGGCTGACCAGTTGGTGGTTGAGCTGGCTGGCAAAAGCTACAAGGCTTATCCTGCCAAAATGGGAGGGGCGATTGTCGGTTACGCTATAGAGAGCTTTGCTTCGGGGTTTGGCGGAAGGATCTCCCTGATGGTGGGTTTCAATGCCGATGGGTCAATCAACGGAACAGCCGTGCTTTCACATGCAGAGACTCCCGGGCTGGGAGATAAGATCGATGCTTCCAAAAGTGATTTCAGCGTCCAGTTCAAAGGGAAGAATCCCGATGACTTCCAGCTCCTGGTAAAAAAGGACGGTGGTGATGTGGATGCTATCACAGCCTCAACAATAACCTCCAGGGCATTTTGTGATGCTGTTAACACTGCGTGGGAGGTTTTTAAAAAATGCAATTCTCAAAATGATTCAAAGGAGGTAAGCAATGAGTAAGCTAAACTTGATAACCAAAGGGATTATTAAAGAGAATCCCATATTTGTCCTTTTGCTGGGTATGTGCCCTACACTTGGGACTACCACCTCGGCTATAAACGGCTTGGGAATGGGGCTTGCAACAACTTTTGTCCTGATAATGTCCAATGTGGTAATTTCATCAGTTTCGTCTGTAATCCCCAATAAAGTAAGGATTCCTTCTTTCATTGTGATAATTGCTGCTTTCGTTACTGTTTTGCAGCTGATTATGCAGGCCTATACACCAGGTCTCTACGAGACCTTGGGTCTCTTTATACCGCTTATTGTAGTTAACTGTATCGTTTTGGGAAGGGCCGAGGCATTTGCTTCCAAAAACAACATCACCGACTCTGCTTTGGACGGGATCGGGATTGGATTGGGATTTACCCTTGGATTGACAGTATTGGGAGCTGTCCGTGAGTTGCTTGGCAGTGCCTCCATATTTGGGATAAAGTTGATGGAGGGTGACGGAATGCTGGTGTTTGTTCTGGCTCCGGGAGCTTTCCTTGCTTTGGGATACCTGTTGGTGCTTTTCAATAAACTTAAAACTAAAATTTCTTAAAACCGCAGATTATGGAATATATCCTTATAATAATATCGGCAGTTTTTGTCAACAATATTGTACTCTCCCAGTTTTTGGGAGTGTGTCCGTTCCTGGGGGTCTCAAACAAAGTTAGTACAGCCGCGGGCATGTCGGGAGCTGTGACTTTTGTAATGGCTGTGGCAACACTTGTAACCTATATTCTCCAATATTATGTGCTTGTCCCGCTAGGGATTGAGTTTATGCAAACTGTCACATTTATTGTTGTGATAGCTTCGCTGGTACAGATGGTAGAGATAATCATGAAAAAGATAAGTCCATCACTTTACCAGGCTTTGGGTATTTTTTTACCGCTGATTACTACTAACTGTGCTGTTCTTGGTGTGGCTATACTGGTTGTATCCAAGGAGTTCTCCTTTGGAGGGGAGCCGGCGATGCTCAATATGGCCCAGTCAGTGGTCTTTGCAATTGCAACTGCCCTTGGATTCGGGCTGGCAATGATACTCTTTGCGGGGTTGCGTGAACAATTGGACCTTGCAAATGTTCCTAAAGCATTCAAAGGTACTCCGATCGCACTTATAACTGCAGGTATCCTGGCTCTGGCCTTCATGGGATTTGCAGGTTTGGTATAAGGGTCACACTGTAAACGAGAGAAAGATGGTAGATAATTTACTGGAGATAGAACAACTCATGAGGGAGGAGGGTACGCAGAGGGCGTATAACGAGCTCAAGCAATTCCTTGACAAAAACCCGGACAACGCAGAGGCGTGGTACCTGATGGGAGGGATACTGCGAAGGGAGCAGCAGTGGGGAGAGGCAATCAATGCCCTCAACAGGGCCAAATTCCTTGACCCTGCAGGGCCTGCAGCCCACGCTATTGAGCATATTTACGAAATACTAAGCTTCCGTCACGACGACCTTATGAATCCCTAAATGGGGTTCTTGTAAAAGCGTCCGATCGGGTCTCCGATATTGAAGGTTAGGGATTCAAAAGGAACATTTGTTCCAGGGAAGAATTCCACCTCGATTGTTCCGGCACCCGGTACAACCATTGTGAATACATTCCCGTTTTTGTGGCTGAGAGCAACGTTCACCTTTTTAATGGAGAATTGGAGCTCGCCGTTTTCCAATGTTACCTTGGCTTCGCCAAAATCGGCCTTGTAATAGGTGCCGGTATATAAATCGAGCTTTTTAGGTGCAATTGAGTCTTCTTTTCGGGCATCGTCCCTTCTTGCAGGAGTGTTCATGAATGCATCCAAATAATGCTTCCTCCAGTCGCGAGTGTCGGTTCCTGCAATCAGTTCAGATACTTCCCTTGCTATTGCCATATGGGGGTTAGTGGTGTTGCCGGCATTGGTAAGAATTGCAATCCCAAGGTTTTGTGAAGGTAAAAAAGTTACAAGTGCCGTGTATCCGTATGCAAGGCCGGTATGCCTTACCATCCTGCCGTTGGGCCCTTGTTCTATCGTCCATCCCTGAGCATAGTTGTAGATTGATCCGGAATCTGCACCGGTGATGGTCTGAGGATTGAAAAGGTAGCTGTGGCTCTCCTTTGAGAGGAACTTCCTGCCATTGAATTCCCCTTTCCCAAGGTGCATGCGCAGCCAATTACCCATATCCTTTACTGTGGTGACTGCAAACCCGGCAGGTGCAACTGCCGAAAGCCACCTGTATCCGTTGGTTGTATCTCTACGTAATTCGAAACGGATGCTGTCTCCATCCTTGAAGTGGCGGTGCCCTTTTGCCAACCGGGCAGAGGTGTGATAGGCATTCTTACCGGTTGTGCTGGAATGCATTTCGAGGGGTTCGAAAAGGTACTTTGCTATTGCATCATCCCAACTCATACCGTAATACTTTTCTATGATTTTTGCAGCTACGGTGTACATTGCGTTGTTGTATGCATACGTGGTCCGGAAGCTGTAAGTCGGCTGTATATGGCGCAATAGTGTGTAGATTTCGTCTCTGTCGTATCCAAAATGGGGCAGGTCGTCGGTTGCGTATGCCCGGAAGCCTGTTTTGTGTACCATGATATCTTTTATCAGAAAATTTTGTGTGACCCATGGGTCGTAGAGCTTGAAATCGGGAAGGTGATTGATGACTGTGTCTCCCCATTTGATTTCACCCTTGTCTGCAAGTGTTGCCAACAGGGCAGCAGTCATCGCTTTTGTGGTAGATGCAATCACAAATTGGGTTTCGGGAGTAACCTTGGTGCCTTGGGAGTCATAGGAGGTTTTCCCGTATCCTCCCAGGTGGAGTTCTTTTCCATCCTTAATGACTACCACAGCCATTCCGGGAACGTTCCACTCTTCGAATACAGCTTTGCAGATTGAGTCAATCTGCGTCTGGTAGCAGGTTGCTCCTTTGTTTTGTGCCTCAAGGGAGGAGCCTATCAATACCGGAATAATGGTAAGCAGGATAATAAATTTTTTCATGGTTTAATATTTTGGGTGAAGTTTAATATACAAGTTGCCAGATCTTTGATCTCTTCCCTGTTGTGTGTCACGTGTATTGTGGTAATCCCCGAACTCTTGACCAGCTTAAGAAGTTCGAGTGCTTCCTCCCTCAGCTCCGGATCCAGGGCCGAAAGGGGTTCGTCCAGCAACAAAAGCTTTGGCTCGTTTGCTATGGCCCTGGCCAAGGCAACCCTCTGCTGTTCTCCTCCCGACAATCCCTCTATCTTACGATCCAGCAAATGCCCGATGGAGAGATAACTGCAGATCTCGTTTATCTTGTTTACGGCACTCTCTTTTGAGATCTTTTTCAATTTTAACGGGAAGGCGATATTCTCCCTGACGCTCAGATGCGGGAAAAGAGCGTAATCCTGGAAAAGCAAGGATACTCCCCTTTTACGAGGAGGTTTACCAGTTATCTCCTCCCCTTGGAGCTTTATACTTCCGTTTCCGGGATACCGGATTCCTGCAATTAGTTCCAAAAAGAGGGATTTGCCGCTGCCCGAAGGGCCAAAGATGGCAAGATACTCTCCTTTGCCGAGCTTTATTGAAAGAGGTCCAAGATTGAACTTCCCGATACTGTACTCCAGGTTAGTTACTTCCAGCATGTCATCTATTTTTTTGGTAGGCTCTTAAAACAAAGAAAAGCAAAAGGGTTATAACTATGAATATTGCGGCAACAGGCCGGGCATAATCCAGCCCAAAGGAGTTAAAACGGTCAAATATAAGTACGGGGGTTGTCATAGGGTGGTATGCAACTATCACAACAGCCCCAAACTCACTCATCCCACGGGCAAACATCATGACAAGGCCGGAAACCACCGAACGTGATGCAAGTGGAAGTGTTATCCTGCTGAATATTGTCCACTCCCCGGCACCAAGGGTGGCTGCTGCGTGTTCCAGCCTTACCGGGACTGCTGCAAAACCTTCTTTGGCCGCGTTGATCAAAAAAGGGAGGGAGACAAAGGCCATTGCCATACCAATGGCAACAGGAGAACCAATTAGGGTGAATCCCGCTTTTGATGCAAGGGATCCGACTACCGAGTCCCTGGAAATAAATCCTAAAAGGGCAATTCCGGCTGCAGAGTGAGGGATCACTACAGGAATATCTATCAGTGCCTCGACCAGTCCTTTCAGGGGAAAGTTACGCCTGGCAAGTACGTAGGCCAGGGGTATGGCAAAAACAGACGAAAAGAGCGTTGCAAGGAATGAGACAGACAAGGTAAGGCCAATGCTATGGCTTACTTTTGAGTCTGCAATGGTTTCAAAGAGGTGTGGGGCTTTTAGGGATAGGAACATTCCTGCCATAGGGGCGATTATGAAAAGGAGGGCCGCACCACCTGTGAAAAGCAGCAGCAGCCTTGATGCGCTTAGGTTTTTTAACTCTCCCATCAAAACAAAGATAGACATTTTTTATATCTTTGTTTTTTATCATGAAATAATAACTCTATGCAACGCTTTAACAAGTTAATCACTCTCACGGCCATTTTAATGGCTTTGACACTCTCCCTTGGCTCGCAGCCGAGACGGCAGGCCAATATCGCTTCACGGCAAAATACTGAGCAAAACAACAGTGCAGATTCAGTGAAAAAGCCCGAGGCAAAAGGTTTGGCAACCATCGAAAAATTCATCAAACCCGACGTGAAACCCATGAAGGGGCTAACTACAGTCTACAAACAAGACGGCAAATTTTTCATCAATGTGAATGATTCCCTTTTTGGACGTGAAATCATAATGGTTACAAGGATTTCCAAAGCTGCCGAAGGTATCCGTTCCAGCTTTGACGGTTATGCCGGGGACCAACTCAACTCGGGTGTGTTCCGTTTTGAAAGGGGGCCCGATAATAAGATTTTCCTGAGGAAAACTTACAACAGGGAGCGTTCCAAAGACAGCACCCAAGCCATGTACGAGGCAGTACTCCGGTCCAACCTGGCTGCAATTGCCGCTACATTCGAAATCAAGGCACAATCGGCCGACAAAAAGGACAACCTGATCGATGTCACCGATTTCTTTGGGACTGATTCGGAGTCTCTCTTTTTCCGGAAAGCAAGCAAAGCTGCTTTCAAGCTGGGTTCTATCCAGAGGGAGAGCAGTTATGTTTCGGATATAACCACATACCCGATCAACACCGAGGTAAAGACAGTTAAAACCTACATGCGTTCGGACAGAGGCGAAACTGCAACATATGAACTGAACAACTCTTTTGTCCTGTTACCCAAAGAGCCGATGACTCCAAGATATTCCGATGACAGGGTTGGTTATTTTACGACCGGATATACCGATTTTGACCAAAACCCACAGGGAGTAAAAGATATCAGAATGATTACCAGATGGCGTCTGGAACCCAGGCCCGAAGATGTTGAAAAGTACAAAAGGGGGGAACTTGTAGAGCCTGCAAAACCTATTGTTTTTTACATAGATCCTGCAACTCCTGAGGAGTGGGTTCCTTTTTTGATCCAAGGTGTAAACGACTGGCAACCTGTTTTTGAAAAGGCAGGATTCAAAAATGCAATCATTGGTAAAAGGGCTCCTACACCCGAAGAGGATCCAGAGTGGTCCCTGGAAGATGCCCGTTACTCTGCAATAGTTTACAAGCCTTCGGATATTCCCAATGCAAGCGGTCCTCACGTGAACGATCCCCGTTCGGGAGAGATCATTGAGAGCCATATAAACTGGTACCACAATGTAATGTCTTTGGTGAGAAACTGGTATTTTATACAGTGTTCGCCATCCGATCCGGGTGCACGTAAAATGTTGTTCGACACCGAGCTTATGGGACAGCTTATCCGTTTTGTCTCTTCCCACGAGGTAGGCCATACACTTGGAATGAGGCATAATTTTGCCGGAACCGCATTCTATACAGCAAAACAGCTGAGGGATCCCGAATTCCTGAGAGAGAACGGTCATACCACCTCAATCATGGATTACTCAAGGTTTAACTTTGTAGCCCAACCCGAGGACAATATACCAAGGGAGCTGCTGTTCCCTCGCATAAGTCATTACGATTACTGGTGCATCGAGTGGGGTTACAGGAGATTTCCCGAGATTGACGATCCTATCAAAGAGCTTCCAAAGATAAACAGCTGGATAATCGAGAAAACCAAAGATCCCAAATTCCAGTTTGGCACCGAAAGCAGTGCCAGCGATCCTCGTTTGCAGGCCGAAGACCTTGGTGAGAATCAAATGGAGACCAACGAGCTGGGTATCCGGAATCTTAAATACGTGATGAGCAATTTGGACGAATGGACTAAAAGCCCCAACGAAGGGTATGAGAACCTCAGGACAATGCACAGCGAGGTCAACAACCAGTTCCGTCGTTACATAGGTCATGTTGTCAAATGGGTGGGAGGTGTGTACCAAGATCCCAAAACCGTTGAAATGCCTGGGGATGTTTACCGCAATGTAGAAAGGCAGAAGCAAGAAGAGGCTATGGATTTCCTCCACAGGCATCTGTTTGCCAATACTCCTGTTTGGCTGATTCCCGATGAGTACTTAAACAAGTTTCCCAGCAGGGCCGAGTCGTACCTGGAAAGAAGTTACGCAACAGCGCTGTCCAGCCTGCTTAGCCGCAGGGTAATAATGAATCTTGTTTCTGCCGAAACCTCCATGGGCAAATCGGCTTTTACTGTAAAGGATTTGTTTGACAGGCTCGATAAATCAATCTGGAGTGGCTTGGGCAGACCAACAGACACATACAAGAGATTATTGCAAAAGACTTATGTCCACGCACTTTGTGATCTTTATACTGGAGCTGCAGCATCGGGACGTATGGTTGCCAAACCTACACCAAATCCTAAGGATGCAACTGAATGCTCAGCAATTGCATTCATGCAGATGAACGATCTTTTAAACAGGCTCAAGAGAACATCTTCGGGTGATTTTTCTACCAGGGCACACAATCAATATTTGATTAGACATATAGAAAAGACATTGAGTGTGGATCAACTGTAAAAATCCGGGAATTGCAGCAGTAGCATTTGTGCTTACTGCTGCTCTTCTTTCTATTGTGAATACCGTCCCAGAAAACCCTTTGCTATTGGCCGAGAGACTTTTACCGGGAATTGGAGGGTGGCTTCAAGTGGGGTGCGTTTCGTTGTATTCGGGATTCCTTTGCTACAAGATGGCAGGAAGGGAAGAGAGGAAAAAGTGGAGGCTGAGGGCCTGGACTCTTTTTTCACTCTTTTTTTATGGACAGCTAATTCTTGGAGTAACAGCAGATTCCCTCTTTTTGTTAACCGGAAAGTTGCACCTTCCAATCCCTGCAATGATCCTTGCTGCTCCGTTGTACCGCTTTAGCTCATGGTTTATGATCATCCTTTTTTTATCCACTATTCTTTTAACGGGTCCTGCGTGGTGCAGCCAGTTATGCTACTTCGGAGCTGCCGATGCCAATGCGGCATCAATTGGCAGTAAAAAAAGGAGAGGTTTTTTGAAATCAGCTGCATTCAAGAACAAGTTGAAGATCAAACTGGTTGTCCTGCTAACCATGGTGTTGGCAGCACTGGTCTTGAGAATCACCGGAACCGGGTCGTCAATTGCTACGTTTTGTGGCCTTGCTGCAGGTGTTTTGGGTTTGTTGCTTGTGGTTTTTGCAACTCCACGCAATGGAATGATGATCAATTGCACCCTTTACTGCCCCATAGGGACAATTGTGGGGTATGCAAAAAAAATATCCCCCTTCGGGTTTGTGGTCAACGATAATTGCACCGGCTGCAATGCTTGTATCCCAAAGTGCAGCTATATGGCTTTGACTCCGGAGAGCCTTTCCAAGAAAAAAATAGGTGCTACGTGTACCTATTGTGGGGATTGTTTGGTTGCCTGCCGGCATAACGGATTTGAGTACCGGTTTGCCTGGCTTGATCCTAAGAATGCAGAGCGTTTATGGATAGTGGCAACAGTTGTCCTCCATTCTGTTTTCCTCGCAGTTGCAAGGATATGATGATGGAAGGGGTGTAAATCTGCTTTTTAGTGGGTGTCAATTCCCAACCTCATGTATATCATATGTTCTGTCAACGGCAGGATCTCTGCCATATACTCCTTTACACCTTTGACACTGCCTGGCAGGGTAAACAGGAAAGTGTTCCCTGTTACTCCGGCAATGCTCCTGCTCAGCAATGCATTTGGAATCTCTTTGCCGTATTTTGTGCGGATGTGTTCCATTATTCCGGGAATTTCGGTTTCTATGAACCCTTTTGCAATTTCGGGGGTAAAGTCCTGTGGCCCTATACCAGTGCCTCCTGTAGTGAATATCAGGTCTGTACCGTTAAATTTAAGGTCATTCAACAGTTTTTCCAGCATCTCTTTGTTGTCGGGGAGCAAATGGTATTGTGTTTGAAACTCCCTGTTTTTGGATTTGAAAAAATCGCTGATGGCTTTAACTGCCTCCGGCCCTCCCAGATCGGGGTAAACACCATTGAATGCCCTGTTGCTGAGTGTTATTACGGCACAGTTTATAACCTTGGGAATATAAGTGAGAATATCACCAGCCTTGAGGCGACCACCTTTGGTGACTTTGGCAAAGATCCCCTCTTTGGGCATTACACAAGCGCCGGATTCCCTGAATACTGCACAACCTCCTCCATGACATTTTTTCCCTATCTGGGTTACCATCATCTCGATCCCGTTTCCATTAATGATGTCTCCGGGATAGGCTTCGTTGAGTTTCATTCCCGACAGGGTGATGTTCTCGGCAAATTCACCGGGCAAGTGCTCGCGTTTGCTTATTTTGGAAAAGCTGTCGATACTCTCTTTGGAAAGCAAACTGACCTGCCTGTGCCAATCCCCAGAATGTGCATCTCCCGATATCCCGGTGTTGTCCAAGGTTATGGAATCGACAGGTTTTTTTATGGTCCCTTTCTCCAACGAAATGTTGACAGATATTATTTCAAGTTTTTTCTCCATTTTACAGTATCTCTTTTTTTTCTTTTGAAAGTAATTTGATTCCGGAAATCACCATTTCTTTGTCGACTGCTTTGCACATATCATAGATAGTAAGTAATGATGAACTTACAGCATTCAATGCCTCCATCTCGACTCCGGTATTGCCATTGCATGAAACGTAAGAAACTGCCTTGACTCCGTTTTCTTCAATCGTAAGGTTGACATCGGCAACGTTAAGCAGCAGCGGATGACATAACGGAATTATATCCGAGGTCTTTTTGGCAGCCATGATGCCGGCAATCTTTGCCACTGTAAGGACTGATCCTTTTTTTATGCGGTTCTCCAAAATCAGTTCAATTGTGTTTTCAGAGAGTGATATATGGCCCGAGGCCGATGCGCTGCGTGCGGTAATTGCTTTTTGACCAACATCCACCATGTTTGCATTCCCGTCGTTGTCCAGATGTGTAAGTTTTTTGTTTTCCATAGTATTTTATCCCCCGATATTGTAAAAGTTTCCTGTATGGTTGCATTTGCCTTTGGATGGTTTGGCTGCAATGGCGGCTTCAATGGCTGTTGCGTAACCCAAGCTCAGGATGTCCAGCTCCATGTCGTTGAAAAGGCAAGGTTTGAGCATTCCCGAAGGGGTCAGCCGGAGTCTGTTGCATGCCGCACAATCACCACCGTTGCCACCATCCACAACTCCAAAACTACCGCTTTCCAGATCCATCTTTGGGATGAACCTTACCTGGTATCCCATCTTGTCTGTAAAACCGGCTACATCCACAGCGTCGGCTTCGTGCCTGTTTTGCTCTACAACACAATTGATCTTTACCGGGCTCAGCTCTGCAGCTTTTGCTGCAGCCAATCCTCGTAACACAGCAAAGAGATCTCCACCCCTTGTGACCTCTTTGTATTTTGCAGGGTCCATTGTGTCCAGGCTGACATTTACCCTCATCAGTCCTGACTCTTTCAATGTGTGGGCATACTCCTCAAGCAGGATGCCGTTGGTGGTCATTGAGAGGTCTTTGATCCCTTGTATTGAGGAGAGCATTTTTACAAGTGTCGCTATATTTTTTCTGACGAGGGGTTCCCCGCCGGTAATACGGACTTTGTCGATTCCTTTGGATACTGCAACGCGAGTGAAATCAGCAATCTGATCGTAAGTCAGGATCTTGCCATGGTCAATCAGCTTGACCCCTTCGGGTGGCATACAGTAGATACACCTGAGATTACACCTGTCCGTGACAGATATCCTCAGGTAGTTGATTTTCCTTCCAAAGCTATCTACCATGATCATTAAGTTGTTTGTATTTGAAAGTGAAATCCCAAAGGGCAATCCCCACCGAGACCGAAACGTTGAGTGAGTGTTTGGTGCCAAATTGGGGTATTTCCAATGTTCCGTCACACAAGTTTATAACATCCTGTGAAACCCCTTTGACTTCGTTGCCGAATACAATTGCATAACGGGAGCCTGCCGCAGGTTGGAATTTTTGGAGTTCTACGGAGTTCATGGTCTGCTCCATTGCAAGTACAGTGTACCCTTTTTCCTTTAGCTGCTGCACAGCTTGGGTTGTCTCTTTAAAATATTCCCATGGGACACTCTCCTCGGCACCCAATGCACTTTTCCTGATTTCGGGAGAGGGAGGGGTCGCGCTGATCCCGCATAGTACCAGTGACCGGGCAGCAAAAGCATCAGCTGTGCGGAATGCTGCTCCAATGTTATGTTGGCTCCTTACGTTGTCCAGCACAACAACCAGGGGCATCTTTTCCATTTCCCGGAATTCGGGAATGGATACCCTGTTCAATTCATTGTTGTTAAGTTTCCTGTACACTTTTTGCCTGATTTGACTTCAACTGCAAATATAGGCAATAAAACGGCTATCAATAAATATGGGCAAAAAGGCCTCTTGTGATTAAACCTTTTGGCTGGTTTGTTGTCAAAGAAAAGATAAATTGACGATTGATGAAAAAAACACAAAAGTATCTGCTTTATTTGAGCATACCGTTATTTTTTGCTTTGGCGATGTTCGCCTACAACAAGTTGTTCAGGAATAAAACCCCGGAAATCACCGAAGGGTCTGCAGGGAGGCCGGCAGCCCAACCGGGCAGAGGCGGCAGATCTCTGCCGGTTTCGGTTTATATTGCCGAAATGATGTCAAAAAACGAAGGGTTTTTAAGGATTGGCAATCTGGTGGCAAATGAGAGGGTCGATATTGTGAGCGAGCAGTCGGGAAGGGTAACTTCGATCAATTTCCAGGAGGGACAATTTGTCAAGAAGGGAGATATACTCGTAAAACTCAATGACGATGAGCTCAGGGTACAGCTGACCAGGGCCGAATACCAGCATACTCTTTTGCAGGAGAGGCTGGAGAGGCAGAGGATACTCTTGGAAAAGGATGCGGTGAGCCGAGAAGATTATGACCAGGTACTGACAGAATACAATGTTCTCAAACAAGATATCGAGCACCTCAAGATCAGGATAGAGAAAATGCTGGTAAGGGCTCCTTTCGACGGAGTTGTTGGCTTCCGGGATATCAGCCTGGGTGCTTTCCTGCAACCCAATACAAAGATCACAACTTTGGTGGACATTGCAAACCTCATAGTGGAGGTGGCAATCCCCGAAAAGTATGTTGCCGACAGGCTCAACGGATCTACAATAATCTTCAATGTTGAGGGTATGATAGATGATTTCAAGGCTTTGGTTTATGCAACAGATCCCCAGATAGATATTACCACAAGGACAATACTGATCAGGGCACGATACAGGAATGACAAGTATCGGCTAAGACCGGGGATGTCGGCCAAAGTAATGTTGAGTACAGGAGACAGGGAGGCCAATGTATATGTTCCAAACCAGTCGGTTGTCCCCGATGTGAACGGAAGGTCAGTATGGTTGGTCAAAAACGGGAAAGCTTTACTTATACCGGTACAGACCGGAAACCGAACTGCAGACATGCTTGAAATCCTTTCGGGTGTAGAAAAAGGGGATACCGTGATAACGACAGGATTGATGCAGCTCAGGGAGGGCATGTCTGTAAATCCGGCTAATCTTTAATATTTTCCGATTATGAGTCTATCGACAACTACTATAAACAGACCCGTACTGGCAACAGTGATGAGCCTGCTGATCCTTATTTTTGGAGCAATAGGCTATACTTCGCTAGGAGTCAGGGATTACCCTAGTGTTGACAACCCGGTGATTTCGGTAAGGTGCTCCTTCCCGGGAGCCAATGCCGATGTCATAGAGACCCAGATAACTGAACCGTTGGAGGCGGCTGTAAACGGGATACCCGGTATACGCTCCATCTCCAGTACCAGCAGGGATGGTTCCAGTTCCATAAATATTGAGTTTAACCTGGAGGTAGATATGGAAACTGCTGCCAACGATGTGCGGGACAAGGTTTCCGGTGCACAGAGAAGGTTACCGCAAGATGTGGACCCTCCGGTTGTATCCAAGTCGGATGCCGACGCACAACCAATATTTTCTGTCACGATCTCCAGCCCCACAAGGGATATAATTGATTTGAGCGAGTATGCCGAGGTGAACTTCAAGGAGAGACTCCAAACCATTAGCGGGGTCAGTGATGTTGGTATCTGGGGGTCAAAAAGGTTTTCGGTGAGGATGAGGATGGATCCGTTGCTGTTGGCAGCCTATAAGATAACCCCTTTGGATGTGAGGCAGGCAGTCTCAAGGGAGAATGTGGAACTCCCTTCGGGGAGGATAGAAGGCTCTACAATGGAACTCACTGTCCGGACTTTGGGACGGCTCCAAACCCTGGATGATTTTAACAACCTGATAATATTCAGGAGTGGCGATCGTGTTGTCCGCTTTTCGGATGTCGGTGTTGCAGAGGTCGAAGCCGAAAATACCCGCTCAATCCTTAAAAGGGACGGAGTACCTATGGTTGCATGTATCCTTGTGCCACAACCCGGTGCCAATTATATAAATATTGTTGATGATGCCAAAAAGGCGATTGAGGAGTTGAAGAGCAACCTGCCCGATGATATAGAGGTTGGTATTGGTTTTGACAACACAATTTTTATCAGGGATTCGATCAGTGAGGTCCAAAACACAATCATCCAGGCCTTTTTCCTGGTGGTGCTCATTATATTCCTGTTCTTGCGTAACTGGAGAACTACTTTGATTCCGATTATTGCCATACCAATTTCGATTGTGGGTTCTTTCTTTATTATGTACCTGGCAGGCTTTTCCATAAACATCCTTACTTTGCTTGCCCTGGTGCTTGCGATCGGACTTGTTGTGGATGATGCCATTGTGGTGATGGAAAACATATATACCAAGATAGAGAGGGGGATGAATCCCAAGAAGGCAGCAATCGAGGGGTCTAAAGAGATTTTCTTTGCCGTGATTGCAACGACCGTGACACTGGTGGCAGTCTTTTTCCCGATTGTCTTCTTACAGGGAGTTACAGGCAGGCTTTTCCGGGAGTTTTCAATTGTTATAGCCGGTGCTGTGATGATATCCAGTTTTGTTGCCTTGACATTCACACCTATGATATCCAGCAAACTTTTGAAAAGAGGTTCTGCGGAAGGGGGATTTTACAGGTTTACAGAACCTTTCTTTATTGGTCTTAACAGATTATATAATACCTCCCTTAGTGCATTTATGAAAGCCAGGTGGATTGCAATCCTTTTCTTGGTTGTCTCTTTCGGGGTGATTGCTTACCTGTGGTTAACATTGCCATCCGAGATGGCGCCGCTGGAAGACCGCTCTATGATTACTGTCTCCAGTACTGCACAGGAGGGAGCTACATATGATTATATGCTCAAATACTCCGATGAGATGTTTGAACTTATCGAACAAGAGGTACCGGAAAAGGAGATGGGAATGCAGATGATTGGCACATGGGGAAACAACAGGGCCAATTTCCAGATTGCACTTGTTGATCCTCTGCAGAGGTCACGAACCCAACAGGAGATTGCCGACGAACTCTCGCCAAAGGTATCGATGCTGACCGGTGCCCGCAGTTTTGTAAACCAGCAGCAAACCTTCGGTGGCCGGAGAGGCGGGATGCCGGTGCAATATGTGATTCAGGCCAACCACATAGATTCTCTCAAGAGGATTATCCCATATTATATGGCTGAGGTTGCCCAGAGCGATGTCTTTGCAAATTCCGATGTCAACCTGAGGTTCACAAAACCCGAACTGAGTGTGAGTATAGACAGGGACAAGGCCTCCATGCTAGGAGTTTCAATACAGAACATTGCCCAGACCCTCCAACTTACCATGAGTGAACAAAGGATCGGGTATTTTATCCGTAATGGTAAGCAATACCAGATAATGAGCCAGATAGACCAGAGTATGAGAAACAAGCCAGTAGACCTGGCAAATATTTATGTAAGGAACGACAAAGGCGAACTTATACAACTGGACAACCTGATCAAGCTGGAGGAGAGCAGTACGCCTCCCCAGCTATACAGGTACAACAGATTTGTATCGGCAACTGTATCGGCCTCCTTGTCCAAAGGTTACACTTTGGGGCAGGGACTTGCCGAGATGGACAGGATAGCCGACAAAGTGCTTGACCCCAACAATTACTCAACAACCCTTACCGGCCAGTCCAAGGATTTTGTGGAGAGTACATCCAGTTTGTTGTTTGCGTTCATCCTTGCACTTGTCCTGATATACCTGGTGCTGGCAGCTCAGTTTGAAAGTTTCCGGGATCCGTTGATAATAATGTTTACTGTTCCGCTTGCGGTATTCGGAGCCTTGGTTTCTATCAAGGCCTACGGACAAACTTTAAATATATTCAGCCAAATCGGTTTGATCATGCTCATCGGGTTAGTATCCAAGAATGGAATCCTAATGGTGGAATTTGCCAACCAGAGGAAACTCCTTGGGCTCGGGAAAATGGATGCCATTATGGAATCTGCAGCCTCCAGGTTCAGACCAATCCTTATGACCAGTCTATCGACTGTCCTGGGTATTGCCCCCATGGTTTTTGCAACAGGAGCCGGGGCCGAAAGCCGGATTTCAATGGGGGTTGCCGTAGCTGGAGGGCTTATCTTTTCTACATTCTTTACTTTGTATATAATCCCGGCCATGTATTCGTTTATCTCTTCATCAAATGCAAATTATGACGAAAGTGTTAAAAAGTAGTTTAAGTATTATATTGTTTGCAGTACTCCTCTCCATTTATGATGCCGGGGCGCAAAACCATAACGGTTCACAAACTGGTTTCCTGACATTGGAGGAGTGTATCGCTACTGCTTTGGAATCCAATTATTCTGTGGCAATTTCCACAAATAACCTGGAGATTGCAAAGAATAATGTCAATCTGGAACCCTTTTTACCGTCGCTGAGTGCATCTTCACGTTTTAGTGACAGCCGCACAGGGCAAAAGAACTACAACAGTACAGGGGATGTGGAAAACAACAAAACCCACAGTACTTCTGTGATAAACGGGCTGAATGCCTCGTGGAGATTGTTCGATGGGTTTTACATGTTTGCAGCCAGGGAGAAGCAGGAAGAGCTTTTGAAACAAGGACAGTATAATTTCCGCTCGGTTGTGGAGAACCTCATCATGACCATCTCTTCCCAATACTACAAGATTATCAGCCTTCAGAACCAGGTGGATCTTTTGAACGAGCTGGTTGCGATTTCACAGATAAGGTATAACCAGGCATTGACCCGTTATGATATAGGAAGTGATTCGGGTTTGGAATACAAGCAGGCAAAGATTTACCTTAACAGTGACTCCTCCAGTCTGATGCTTCAAAAGGAGAACCTCAAGAATGCCTATATTGAATTGTTCAAACTAATGAATTTGCCATTGGACTCTCCGGCCCGGGTGCAAGACACGATTATCCCCGAAAGGCAGTTGCAGTTGCAGCTATTGCTGGAATCGGCGTTGGGAAAGAACACCGAGCTCAATGCCATGAGGACACGGGAGTATATTGCAGGGCTGGATTACAAGATAGCGCAATCTTCCAGATATCCGGTCTTGGACCTCACAGCAGGATACAACTACAACTTCAACAGGAGTCAGCAGATTCCTTCAAAATACAACGAATCGGACGGTTTCAACTGGGGGGTTTCCTTATCGTTGCCAATCTTCAGTGGGGGAGAACTGAACAGGAGGGTGCGGAATGCCGCAATCACACGGGAAAATGAGCGTTTGAACCTGCTGAGGTACGAGAAGGAACTGGAGAGCGAAATCAGGCAGTTGTACAACTTTTACAACAACAATCTCCGATCAATAGACTTCGAAGAGGAGAGCCGCGAATCGGCATTCCTTAACCTCGAGGCTGCAATGGCCAAATACAGGCTGGGATCACTCTCGGGAATCGAATTCAGGGACTACCAGTTGTCATATCTATCGGCCTCAGACAGAAAGCTTAGGGCCCTCTACGAAACCAAACTTTCCGAAATCAGGTTAAGGTTGATGGCAGGAGAACTTTTTGCTGATTAAGTTGTTTCTATTACGCTAAAAAGGTAATAGAATCGATTTATGAAGAATATATTTTTATTAAATAAAAGGGGCAATGGCTTGTTTTTAGTTGTTGCCTTTGTGTTTTTAACCTTACCGGGATTGCTTCGTTCCGAGGAACAGAGGCTCTACTCAATCAGGGGAGTTGTAATAGATAAGACGAGCCGAGAACCGGTCCAGTTTGTGACGGTTTCGGTATGGAGAGGGAGTCTTTTTGCAATAACCGACCAGCAGGGGCAGTTCGAGATTAAAGGTGTTACACCAGGGAGTTACAGGGTCCAGGCCGACCTTCTTGGCTACAACCAGTATATATCGGAAGAGTTCATGGTTTCTGCAATGGGGAATTTCCTGAGGCTGGAGCTCGAAGAGGAGAGCGTTTTGCTCAATTCGGTAACTGTAAAACCAAAAGCCGATCCTTTCCGCCGCCTGCCCGAGAGTCCTCTTTCGCAAAAAAGCATAGGAGTCCAGGAGATAGAGAAGAATCCCGGGGCAAACAGGGATATCTCAAGGGTGGTTGGTTCGTTGCCGGGTGTGGCAGGAGTTGTGACCGGTGGCTACAGGAACGACCTGCTTGTCAGGGGCGGAGGTCCTTCGGAAAACCGTTTCTTTTATGACGGGATAGAGATTCCTACAATCAACCACTTCAGTACCCAAGGGGCTTCGGGTGGTCCGGTGGGGATAATTGATGCCGATTTTATCAGGGAGGTGGATTTTTACGCCGGTAACTTTCCTGTCTCCAGGGGAGGTGCTTTGAGTTCGGTGCTGGATCTCAAGTTAAAGGATGGAGATCCTTTGAGAAACAATTTCAAGTTCACAGTCGGTGCATCGGAGGCGGGATTCAGTTCGAGTGGCCATTTTGGAAAAAAGACCAACTACCTGGTCTCTGCACGGACTTCTTACCTGCAACTTTTATTCAAAGCGATAGGATTGCCTTTTTTACCCTCTTTCTCTGATTTCCAGTTCAAGGTAGAGAAACGGTTTGACAACAAACATGAATTGACCTTTTTGGGCATTGCCGGGCTGGACAACATGACCCTTAACGACGATACCGGAGGCAAAGAATCTAACGAGTACATACTTGCTTACCTGCCGGTGATAGAGCAGGAGGTTTTTACAATTGGTACCGCATACAGATATTTTTACGGCAGGAATACATTGAACCTTTATCTTAGCCATAGTTATCTGAATAACAGGAATACAAAATACAGGAACAACGACGAGAGCTCGCAGGATAATTTGACCCTTAAATACCGTTCGGTGGAACAGGAGACCAAATTCCGACTGGAGAACATTACTCGGATGGACCGGGTGAGGCTAACGGCCGGTTTTGGCACTGACCTGCCAATGTATACCAATAACACTTACCAAAAGGTATTTTACGACAGGCCTGTTGTAATCAATTACAATACTGATCTAAATTTTGTCAAATACTCTTTATTTGCAAACCTTAACTTTACGTCGGCTGACCAAAAATTCACAGCCAATGTAGGAGTCCGCGCAGACGGGAATTCCTTCTCTTCATACATGTCCAACCCATTCAATCAGTTTTCGCCCAGGGTGTCGGCATCATACGAGATTGCACCTAATTTATATCTCAATGGCTCTGCAGGGCGTTACTACCAGTTACCTCCTCTTACTGCCCTTGGTTTTACCGATAATAACGGTGTATATGTGAACAAAGGGATGAAATACATAGGGTCGGACCAGGTGGCGTTTGGTTTTGATTACCGTAGCAGCGAGGGGTTGCAGTTTGGGGTGGAGCTTTTCCATAAATGGAATTTTGACGGGATGTACTCCTTGAACGATTCAATCCCTGTAGAGGGAAAAGGAACCAATTACGGGGTTGTGGGTAACGAAGAGATTTCATCGGATATCAAAGGACGATCTTACGGGGCAGAGTTCTCTTTCCGTTGGTTTGTATCAGAAAAGTTTAACCTCATAAGTTCAATAACCCTTTTCAAAAGCGAGTTCAAGGACAAAGACGACTCATACAAGCCAACATTATGGAACAATCGCAGGTTGATGACATTATCGGGAAGTTACAGGTTCCCCAAGAACTATGTTTTGGGAGCAAAATTCCGCTACTCGGGAGGCAGCCCTTACACTCCGCTCGACCTGGACCGCTCCTCCCTGGTAGCTGCATGGGATGCATCGGGAAGGGCCTATCGCGACTATTCACGGTATAATTCGGTATATCTCAAACAATTCAACCAATTAGACATAAGGGCTGACAAGGAATTTTACTTTGAACGGTTTGCTTTGAAAGTCTATATTGATATTCAGAATATACTCAACAAACAGTATCAAGATTCAGATGTGGTTATAAGTACCGGAACCATTACAAACCCGCAGGCACCATACGAAGAGCAGAGGTACGAAATGAAAAGGATAGAGCAGGTGAGTGGTACGGTATTACCTACGATAGGCCTGACAATTGAGTTCTAACCTCGAACAGGTCCCTTTGGGGCCACTCGGAGACCTTTTGCATGGCTCCCCTAAAAAATTGTTCTATGTTCCTTGGAAAACGGGATCCTTTCCAAGAACTTGTGTTGGTTATAAAAACCCATGAGTATCCGTTAGCGTTGTATTTGATCAGGGCACTTGTACCCGAAAGGGTTCCGGTCCTGGTCCAGCTACCGGAGCTTGTACACTTTGCCCATCCTATCGGAAGGGTGCTTGCAGAGGATGATGTCATATGGGATATACTTTGTGCAGAGAGTATATCCTTTACATTTTCACGACCGTCTATCATTGAGACAAACTTGAGGAGTTCCACGGGAGAGGCTACCCAGGCTCCGGCTCCGGATAACAGTCGGATGTCGTTTCCACCATAACAGCGTGGTTTTAGAATCCCTGACCCATCATAAGACGGGATTGGCTCTTCGTTGGAGGGCTCGTAGTATTTTACTTCGTTGGGATATCTCTCCTCAAATAAATTGCAGGCAAGGTGCATGTCATATATACCGTTTGGGTACAAGATATTGCTTTTAACATATTGTTCGTAGCCAATTCCGGTTACTCTTTCCACAACCATGGAAAGGAGCAGGTACCCGAAGTTGGAGTAACTTGTTGCTGTACCGGGTGCAAAACGGAGCCTCTGTGAAAGCACATAAGAGACAAGTTCGTCCTGTGTAAGGGCCCTTCCAAACCCTAAGCGGTTGCTTATAAGCGACAGGGAAAACATGGGGTCCCCTCCACGTGTCCCAAACCCGCCTTTGTGCCGCAAAAGGTGTTCTACAGTAATATTCTCTGCCTTTTTGTCCCTGTATTCCTGGAAGTCCGGATTGTCCAACAGGCCATCGGGCCCAAATATCTTGTCGCTGAGGTCAATCAATCCATCTTCATGAAGCTTCATGACGGCTACAGCTGTGATGAGTTTGGACAGCGAGGCAATACGGAATATATGTTTAACCTCGGTATGCTCTTCCATTTCTTGGTTGGCCCAGCCGTAGCCCTTTGCGTAGATAAGCTTTTCGTCCTTCATGATGGCAAGTGAAGCACCTTTGATTTCCCATTGGCGCATAAAACGCTCTATTTGCGCATCCAGTTTTTCTGTTGTGGATGTATCCGATAGCTGATTTGTAAGCAGGTGGTTGAGGGCTTCGGGGAGAATTTCTTCGCTTTCGTTGCTCTCCTCGGGTTGACTGTTATTCAACTTTTTGGAAAAGCCGTATACGATGAGGGGCAGTAGAGTTATTGAGATGATGAGGAGGTATCTTGATGGTTTTTTTCTAATGCTTTTTCTTTTCATACCCCAAATTTATAAAAAGAGTATGAGAATTGGAACATTTGCGGCTGAATCTGGATATAAAAAGGATGGATGCAGTAAGAAGGCCTACTGCAAAACCAGAGATAAGACCCATCTCCCCAAAGCCGAGGATAAAGCCGGCAAAATAGGCAAAAGGTATAGATACAAAGATGTAAGAGATTATAGCATAGTTCATTGCCTTCTTTACATCCATAATGCCTCTCAACGCCCCAAGGGCAGTTACCTGCAGCCCGTCTAGCAGCTCAAAAAATGCAACTACAACGAATATTTTTTTTGCTATGGCAATCACTTCGGGAGAAGAGCTAAAGAGGGATGCAATGAACTCCCCCCCAAACAGGAAAACAGCAGCTGCAACCGACATGAAAAGGGTAGAAAGGTGTATTCCTGCGAATCCGTTTTTACGGACCTCCCCTACATCTCTTTTCCCGTATGCGTGGCTGACGTGGATTGTGGATGCTGCAGCTATGCCGTTGGAAACCATGAATGTGAAGTTGATCATGGCTTGTACTATCTGGTTGGCGGCAAGCGATGCGGTACTAATCCAACCCATCATCAGGGTTATAAGGCTAAGGGACAAGAACTCCAGGGACATCTGTCCGGAAATTGGAAGGCCCATCCTCACCAGCTCCTTTTGTTTGAGTATTGAAAAGCGGGTGTTGCCAAAGAATTTGAAATATCTAGAATAACTTTGGTTATAACGTAGTACAATCCAGAATGCCACCGGCATGAATAATCTGCTTATCAGGGTTGCAAGACCGGCTCCGTCAATTCCCATTTGGGGGAATCCCATTTTTCCGAAGATCAGCAAATAGTTGAGCAAGATGTTCAAAACTACCGAAAAGAGTGTAATCAGCATGGAGATTCGGGTGTTTCCTGTTCCCTCCAGGAATTGTTTGAATGCCTGGAAGAGCATGAACGGTATAATGGAAACAGAAATATAGGTATAGTAGTTGCCTGTTATTGCAACAACTTCGGGAGGCTGGCCAATGACTCCCAAAAATGGAAGAAAGGCCAATAGCAGTGTTGTCAGCAGGATGGATGCAACGAAATTTACCAACAAAGAGTTCTGGAAATAGGATGCAACCTTGCGGAACTTCCCGGTTGCCCAAAAGTTTCCGGCAATTGGGGTGAGGCCAACCGAGAGGCCTATGCCAAGCACAAGGATATTCATTACGATAGCTCCCGATAGGGAGACTGCAGCCAGCGGAACCGGGCCAATCCGGCCAGTCATTATACTGTCGGCTATTTGAACCAAAGCTTGCCCGGCAAAGGATAATATTACAGGAAATGCAATCCTGATATTCTTGATATAGTAGCTTTTCGGGAGAAATGGCAATTTTGGCAAAATATTAATAAGTGAAAGCATTACTGGGAATAACTATAAAAATATTAGCTAAAATGTGAAAATAACTTTCGTTTTTGAATATTTATAGTTATGTTTGCAGGACAATTGCGGTGTTTACCGAATGCTTCGGGCTTTGGCAAAAGGGGTTAGTTTGCCAAAGCCTTTTTCTTTTTTGTCCGATGGTTATTCCAGTTCAAAACGGACAGTTACGCTGTGTGTAAGTTTGATTTTTCTAAAATCGGGTAACTCGTAAGAGGAATCCATAGCGACCATTTCCTGGGTTTTCAAACTGCGGGAAGCAGTATTCACAAACAACTGACCCTGGAACCCGGAGTAACTCTGAGCATATATAGCCTTGCCCAGTTGTTGTCCCAACCCTGCTGCAATTGCCTCTGCATTTTTCCTGGCATTTTCTGCTGCCTCCTTGATTAGCTGCCTGCCTGCCGATTCCGGATCGGATAGTTTGGCATGGGTAACGGTGATATCGGTCAATTCATGCTTTTTGAGTATCCCGAAGAGCTCAGCAAGCTGCCCGGAGCTTGTTACCATTATTATGTACTCGCGTGTGGCTGCGATATTGTCTTTCCTTAACAAGAACTTCTCCAGGTCGGACTGCATGTCCGAGATGGTTATGTTTTTTTGAGGGTCTATCCCGGCATTGGTTAAATCCTTGAAGAGGTCCTTTTCAATTTTTTCAAGTGACTTTTTGCCTTTGGTGTCGGCTTCGGTAATAACAAGCTTGGTATAGATTTGGTCCGGGACAAACTCTTTCTCGGCTTTGCCGTTTACCTCTACATAACGAATATTCTCTTTGGTGTACTCCTGTGAATAAATTGTAAGCACCGAAAACAAGAAGATCAGTGCCAATGCTGTCCTTTTCATATAATTATCAATTATTGTTGTTAGTAATGTTCTGTTTCCGGAATTGGCCGGGGGTCATGCCGGTGAACTTTTTGAATGCCCTCATGAAAGAGTTGACCGATGCAAACCCCGATTCTTCGGAAATATAGTGGAGGATGTACAAATTCCGGTCCAAAAGAAGTTTTTTGGAATATTCTATCCGGTATTGGTTTACCATGTCGCAGAATGTACTGTTGAATTCGGTGTTGATTATACCCGAAACATATGTCCTGTTTGTTTTTAAGAGGTTGGAAACATCTGTAATCCTCAGATCCGGGTTCCGGAATATCTGTTTGGTTTCCATCAGGAGCAGAATTTCTTCGTACAGCTTTGACCTTGAGGAGTCATGGTGGTTTCCCCTTTCTGGTTCAGTGGAATCCAGTTCGTAATCAGATATATTGAAAGATTGTTTTTGACCAAGGTATCCTATGCTGTACAAAAGGGATGCAAATATGAGCGAAGGGGCAATTACCAATGTAAAGTCATGGACAAAAAAGGACTTCCCGATAAAATTGAGCACCATTGCAAAAACAACAGCCAGGATTACTGCACTCAGCAGTTTGCCGGTCCAGATCAAGGTGCGTTTTTCGGTATCGGAGTAAAACTCCCTGATTTTCTTTTCGTATTGATGGATATACATCCAGCTGTAGTATGCAAATGGGATTAAAAAGAGGGCAAAGTATATCCTGGCCGATTTGAGGACCCATGTCTGGAAAAGTGCCAGCCCGGAAAAATCAAAACCTGATGCTTCTCCGTAAACAAAAGAACTGATGAATTCGCTTAATTCGACCGGAGGGAGCAGGATGTAAACGACAGCCGATGTTATTGAAAACACAAATGAAGGGGCAAAAAGCCAGTATAACCTATTGTCCAACGGGCCCTCTTTTGTAAGGCTCCTTATGTAGACAAGGAAGAGGGGAAATACTGCAAGGTTGGAGAAGGTGTAAAAAGGATCAATCAATGTATACACTTTTTTGTCCATGGAAAAATAAAATGCATGACCGGCATACAACAGTGCCGATATGGACATAAAAAGCAACAAAATATTTTTTGACCGGTCGTTTTTCTTGTAGTCCACCAAAAGGGTCAAGGACCAAAAGAAACAGACAAAAAAAGGTAGAGTGAGAACTATATCCCGGATCATAAAAAATATTAGGTTTATACAAATTTAAAAATATTATTATAAAAGCCCAAAAGAATCATTATTACAAATC
>WARP01001006.1_pt1 | contig 33066 bp, 31 predicted proteins | sample 4769151 | NCBI WGS metagenome assembly WARP01 (sample SAMN08893023, study PRJNA449175) | gut metagenome | isolation source: rumen sample fed with dry roughage | host: cow | place: India: Nagpur | collected 2016
CTGAAATTGTCATAAATTTAATCAATCTATTTTCATCATCCTCAAATATATGAATCATATTTTCAATTCCTCAATCAACTCCGGATATCATAAGAATGGTTCGGATATCTTTACACTCATGGGTCTCTTTTTGATTTTTGCAGTATCTGCTCTGGCAAGCTGCACACCTGCGCCTAATCCGCTGGGTGACAGAAATATCGAGGTGGTTATTAATGATATCCCCTTTAATACTGACGTGTATAAAAGAATCCCATATACATTAAGAACCTGGGAGTGGGAAAAAGAGGGGCTTAAACTGCAGCAGATAGAGATTTTGGATTATAATACTAAAGCCACATTACAAACTATAGAGAAAGAGAGTTTTCCCGTGATTCATAAAGATCCTTTAACACCAAACGGTTTAATAGAGCTTGATAAATTGTCACACTATTACATCTCTATTCAGTTACCGGTTGAGTTAAGCAAAACTGCACCTTCAAAAATTTTTCACAAATTTAAATTCATAGATACTGTTAAAAATAAAGAGTTGATTGTTGAGGGTGGAGTATTCATGCCCCGCCTGACCGAAGTGCCTCTTGCAATATCATCTCCGGTTAAAGGAGATAACTGGTTGTTCATAAATCAATCCACAAATGAATATCACTTTTTCACTATGTTTTTTACAGGTATGAAACTATGGAGAGGTGAGAGATTTGCATTTGATAATATAAAGTTAAATGACGAGATGGATGAAATGCTTGATGGAGACCCTAAAATCAATGAGTCCTATTTTAATTACAAGGATACCCTTTATGCTGTCGCAAACGGGACTGTATTACATATGGTTGACGGCAGGCCTGAAAACAGGGGAGATGCCCGTGATATAACATTTGCAAACCTGGATGAGTATGCAGGAAACTATCTGGTGCTGGATATCGGAAACAGCAGGTATGCATTTTACGCCCATTGTGTGCCAAACGAGTTTATGGTTACTAAGGGAGAAACAGTTAAAGAGGGAGACCCCATCGCCCTTTTGGGGAATTCAGGAAACTCCACCGGTCCTCACTTACACTTTCAGATAACGGACGGCCCTCATATCTTTTTCTCAAACGGACTGCCATTTGTAATTAAAAAATATACAAAAATCGGCAAATCTGAAACCGGACCAAGTTCACCTGTTGTATATACCAATGCAATGATGGAGGAACAGACTGTGATTTCTTTTTAGTTCTGTTCAATCAGCTCCAAAAGAAGCTACTGCACTGGTTTGAATAACAGCAGTTCGGAGATTTTTGTAACTGTTCTTTTATCTACTTTGTATGAAAAGGGCTTGTCAATTTCAACAGGTAATTTTGTGAAAAACGAGGCTATCTCATTTTTCGCATCCTGCATAAAGACAAATGAGCCCTCTCCAAAACCAAAAAAGTTTCCATAACTTGAAATTGTCTTTACAAAGCGTCCGTCATTCTCATATAACCTGAGCGCAATGAGGAATCGTTTGCCTGTGGAATAAAGATCATCTTCAAGTGCAGAATAATTTCGTTTATCTTCAAATTCCGGATCAAACTGAAGGTAGCGGTCTCCATTTGGTCCCCAGTCAACAGGACATCTGTTTGTAATATCACTTGCAATAAACATATTCCAAAAACTCCATCTCTGGTTTGGTTTGGGAAAGTCTCTTTTACCTGCATCATAAACACCATTCTGATAATATTTCATTTGTAAAAAAGGAGATTCCCGCTTCATTTTTTCCAGTATTGCAGTTTTCTCTGCATCGTAAACCGGCTTGGGTGGAAAGGTACAAGATAATTGCAGAGGGATTTGATCTTCCCTTTCTACTTTTTTATTTCTGATTGCAGTTACCAATTCATACTCCTCAACTAAGTCCGACAGCCGGGTCTTAGCATCATTAAAAACTTTATAAGTCAATTTTCCCCCTTTTTCCACGGCAACACCGGATAAAAAAGTGGGATAAATCCCTTGCTGGACATAAACTACACCATGATACCCAGATCCCAGCAGGTAGCCCCATTTGGATATTGTTTTAACAAACGTTCCATTGAATTCATATAATTCCAGGGAAAATGTCAGATTGTTTGCTGAGCCTGTCAGGTCGTCTCTCACGTGATAGGGGCGGTTATTATGATCAGGAACAATATTCACAACTACATATCTGTCTCCATTTACACCCCAGTCAATTGGTTTTTTGGTAGACACATCCATTGCAGGCTGAAAATCCGAGAGTGTCCATGTCTCATATTTTGCCGGAATTGGTTTGCTTTGCTTTACCGACCATGCTTTTACCTTGTAGTATTTTGTATAAAGAGATGGCAGGTTACCACTTCTCTTAGCCAGTGTGAGCATTATCTGAGCCGTTTCATTAACTGGCTGTCCAAACATAGAGAGCGAGAATATACTTATTACCAACAAACTAAAAACTTTTTTCATAGCAAATTGACTTATTTACCGCAATGTACAAAAATTCTTAGTAGGTCAATCAGTGTTTTACCCATTCATACCGGGTAAAGTTGTCTGCAGATGCAGCGTCTCCGGTCATCCATTTTGGCCACCTGCCGCTTAGATAGATATTTGTTATGGTTTATTTAACAATCTTGACATATTTCCCGGAGAGCTTAGTGTCATTAAGGAACCACTCTTCGCTGATTTCAGGATCTCCGTTAAATTTCCAGCGAAATTTTCTGTTGAATTTTATTTTGTCCGAGGTGCCGTCGCCCCATTGTATGGTAAGCTCCTCATTTGTATAGCTTTTTGCCCCGTCCAGCTCTCCAAACTGAAGAATATAAGCGTTACTTTGCCTGTTTTTACTTAATCGCAAACCGTAAAAATGCGGTAAGTAAGCTTTTGTCATAGCTATATAAGGATCTTTGTCGCATTTGTACTCCTCTCCTTTGTATAAAGCCTTTATTTTGCTTGTGTCTATTGAATTTTGATTATCCTGATTAAGCAAATCGGCACCCTGGAGATTTGTAACCTCAACAGTGAATACAACCGGATTTATATCCCATATCTTCCCATCAGGGAGTAAATCACATGATGACAATCCTATTGTCAATACTGCAAGAAGCAAAAACATTTTTTTCATACCTGTAATTTTAAACCAATATAACCATATGGTTATAAGATGCTTTTACCAGCAATATCGTTGCATTAGGATTGACCAATAAAGCTTATCTCAATTATCTGTGCCAGATCGTGAGCACTTTTTAAGGCCGATGGTACTCCGCCTCCGGGAATTGACCAGTGGCTGGTATAGTAGAAGTTCTTTAAACCAGGCAGTGTTGCCCCTACAGGAGAGGATGCCATTAGGTTTTTTGGGGGGAACCATCCCTGAGCGCTCCCCTTCCAGTTACCTGTATATCTGTGATATGTTGCCGGGGTTGAGACATCCATCTCCTCTATACTCTCCCTCACCCCACCCAGTTTTTTGTCAAGATAGTCAATCATAGCGGTTGCAAAAGAGTTTTTGCATCGTTTGTACTCCTCTCGGTTACTTTCTCTAAGATTAATCCAGAAATCTCCGTTTCTGGTGTAGAAACTCATCGCAATAACAGTTTTCCCCTCTGGAGCTAAAGATTTATCGTAGTAGTAAATATGAGCTTCAATCCTGTTATAAACAGTCCCGTCAGGAGAGGTGTACTCTTGCTCAACCGGGAATCTGAAAAAGTGTGGAAACTCTTTAAAGTCTCTTGAAACACCTAAAGAGACAAGCATTATAGCAGGGTAAACCTCCAGTTTTTTAAGTTCAGCCAGCCTTATAAGAGTGTCATTTACGTATTTCCCCTCAAGAGCATTAAATACAGTATAGTGCCAGTCTGCAGCAGAGATAGTAATGTCTGAATAAACAGATGTGCCATCTTTAAGAATTAACCCTTTTGCTATATCGTGTTCTACAATTATTTTTTCTATCTGAGAATTAAAGCGTATTGTACCTCCCATGGATTTGTATTTATCGGCAACCCTCTCAGCAAATTTTGCCGATCCTCCTATGGGATAGCCGGCACTTTTTTTATCAAAAAATGCCTGTGGCATTGCCATGACCATAAGATTAACCTCGTCACCATCAAAAAGGAGTTCAAATGCCTCTTTTAGAAATGGATTCTTAAACTTTCGTGCAAAAGAAAAATTAGTTTCATTCTTCCATCTCAGATAACTAAAGACAAAAGGCAGATATTTAATCATACCCATCTTCTGCTTGAGCGGCTGCAACTGAGGGATATTCTCAATCATTGGCGGGAGCTCGTAATGCTGTATCACCCTGATCAACTTTACCAAGCTTTTTATCAGCATTTTGTCTTCAGGGGCTATGTCAAGTAGATATGCTTCAAGTCTGTCAATATTTGTGTACAATTGAAAAACCTTACTGCCATACTTATCAGCATTAACTTTTAGTTCAACCGCAACCCTCACATCATGGTGTACAAACTCAATTGATTTCATGTCAAGCATTTCACTCCAGAGTTTGTAAAAGGGACTCCCTGAGTCCGACCCCAGTATCCAGTGAAGGCACCCGTCAAAGGTATATTCTCCCCTTTTCCAGCTGGCACAAAGGCCACCGGGAACAGAGTGTTTCTCGAAAATCTGAGTCTTAAAACCCCTCATCTGCAGGAAACAGCCAAGAGACAAACCTGAAATACCACCACCAATAATGTTAATTTTCATTTTCTTTTTAGGTTAGTCTTTGCGACGCTCCTTTATCAAAACTTGCCTCGGCTCACCAAACCAGGAGCCCAGAAAAAGCTTGTTTGATATTCTGTCGTGCACAAGGAACCCTGCAGGAGGTCTGCCACCGGAAGAGTAGAGAACAAAATATTGTCTGTCATCTCCGTATGTATATTTACCGTTTCTTGTAACCATAAAGGTTTGGCCATCCTGAAGTCTCCTGTAAGAGATCCATTTATTAATATTTTTCAATGCCTTAAGGTCATTCCAGTCCGCAACCTGAAACTCACCGTAAAAAGCCTTTTGGATAGCATTTTTAAGATGACGGGAGCCCTCCTCTCTGAATATGTGAGTAGTCAATTTTAAATCGTTAAATTCATCTCTGTTCACATTAATTATGTCGGACAATTTCGTTGCTATGGCCAATTCCGGCCTGTAAACAACAACATCACCCTCCCTTAACGGCAGAACCGAAAAAAAAGTACCAAACCGGCCCTCCTGCTCGTATACAAATCCCTCCTTTCCAAAGCCCATCAAATTTCCCCAGCGCGAAACCCTTTTTACCAGACGGCCATCAGAATCATAAAGATTAAGCGAGACCGAATAATTTCCACGGCTTCTCTCATCACTTAAGCTACCCTGACGAACAGTTCTCTCCTGCTGAAATTCAAACATCAGGTAACGGTCATTGTAAGGGCCCCAGTTAATTTTTGACCGGGTGTCAGCATCATATGGGGCTTTAAGGCGTGACAACTTCCACTCTCTTCCCTCTGTTGGTTTCATTGGGACCCGCTGAACATCCCAAACCATATCAATGGTAAATTTTGTGTTCAATAAAACCGACTCCTGAGACTCTCTTTCATATCTCTGTGCATTCACAGAAATTGAGGAGAGCACAGATAATAACAAGAAAAGGGGAAATTTAAAACACCTCATATTTATTTTTGTAATTAATTTAGTGGGTTAGCTACTTTACCTGTAAACAGGATGGTTCCTGTGGATTGCTCCCAGATTACAAAGAGAAATGGTTTATTTGCCCGGAAGTCCCTGTCAGGATTTACTGATGTTAGATCAAAGCCTACAGAAGTTACGGCTGCAGCTTCACCACCCTCCTCATTAATCTCAATAACGGTCTTTTGCAGCACTTTGGAGATTCTTAAATCACCTTGAGGATAATCAGCAATATTACTAAAGTTAGCATTGCCGTCAAATGCATCAGTAATACCAAGCATTTTTAACTTATCGTTAAATTCCAGAGTTGTGCTGAATTTGAATTTGGGGAGGTAGATTCCCAACTGAGCTGAATCGCTTTTCTCAGTAATATTCTCCCAAGCCCCGGCAGTAGCCAGCTCCGCATATAGATCGGCAACACCAAGCTCCTCCCCCGGAAGAATAATTGTCATTTTAAAAGCCCCGTTGCCAAACGGAAGTGTTACAGCGCGATATTTTTCTCCTTTATTGTATTCGACCATAAACCTCTTATGCATGGCCGGCACATCTACGCTACCTCCGCCATCAAGATTAAACTTCAAAGGGAGCGTGGACTTGGGGTCAAACTTAGTTTTCCATGGAGCCTTGAAATATAGCGCATTAACCAGAAACATAACCTCATTGGGTTTGATCTGATCCAGAATTTTATCAATTTTCTTATCTGTATTTTTTGAGCACCACTCATTTATTGCCTTAAGACTCTCCTGCTCATTAGAAAAATCGAGAGGTGTTACTAAGGCATTAAACCACTGTTTGTTAATCTGAAGAAAACCCTCTTTTACAGGAAAATCACTCTTGTACCAGACTGAATTTGCTATAAATAACAGACTTGCAGGATCTGCAGATGGGAGAGAAGCAGATAATTTTTTGAAATAGAGATTAACATCAAATGGAGATTCCTGCGGAAATCCAAGTGCTTTCTGAATCTGTCCCGCAGTATTACCTGCTGCACCATTCCAGGCCATTGCCATCGCAAAATTGAGACTGAGGGGAGAGATCATAAAATTACCCTCCTCCTCTATCATCCCGAGTAACTTAAAAGCAATAGCATTTCCGGAAGATGCGACCCTGGCCTCTCCGGGTGTAAGTTCAATAACCGGTGCCGGCTGAGTATTCTCACTCTCCTCCCCGGGCTTTGGCCCTTTTGCACAAGAGGCTGAATACAAAACAAATAGACAAAGCACAATTACCCTACATTTCATAGCGAAAGTATTTAAATAAAACATCAGTAAAATGCAGGTAAAGGTTAAGTCATTGCAATATAGATATTTTTTAGATAAATACCTCTTTTCTGACAGTTACTTTCTCCAGTCTTTTCTCATTAACCTCCACACCTATTCCCGGACCCTGCGGAACATCCATTGTCCCATCGGCATTAACGGTAAAAGCGGGATCTACAATATCCTCCTTATAGTACTTTTTGCTTGCCGAAATATCTCCGGGCAGAATGAATCCGGGAAGAGATGCAAGAGCTACATTTCCGGCCCTGCCGATTCCTGACTCCAGCATACCTCCGTGCCATACCGGAATACCCATAGAGAGACAATAGTCATGAATCTTTCTGGATTCAGTAAATCCACCCACTCTCCCCGGCTTAATATTTATTATTCTGCAACTTTTCAGCTCAATGGCAGCCCTCGTATCATCCAGAGAGTGAATACTCTCATCCAGACAAATTGAGGTTTTAACCTCTTTCTGAAGTTTTGAGTGGTCGTATATGTCATCATACCCCAGCGGCTGCTCTATTAGTGAAAGATTGTACTCATCCATCTTTTTAAACAGGGATATATCATCCAGTGAATATGCCGAATTTGCATCCACCTGAAACATTATATCCGGAAACTCTCTGCGAACAGCCTTAACCAAATTGATGTCCTGCCCGGGTGCAATTTTAATTTTAACCCTTTTGTAACCCTCCTTAAGATAGCCCTCAATTTTATGTAAAAGAGCAACCTCAGATTCCTGAATACCTATGCTTACCCCTACATCAATTTTATCCCTTGTACCACCCAGAAGTTTGGAGAGAGATACCCCTTTGGTTTTGGCCAGCAGGTCCCACAAGGCCGACTCTATCCCCGCCTTGGCCATCATATGCCCCCTTACCCTGTCGTACAGAGCAATTGCCTCACCTACGCTTTGGAACTCTTTACCCAACAATTCCGGAATTAGAAAATCTCTCATTATGTGCCAGGCAGTTGTCACTGTCTCGTATGAGTAGAAAGGGGTCCCTTCGGCAACACTCTCCCCCCATCCGGTAAAACCATCCCCGTCTATACGAACCATTATATGCTCCTCATCATACTCGGTACCCATAGATGTAGTAAACGGAGTTACAAGCTCCATCCGGGTATGCCTGATTTCTATCCTCTCTATTTTCATTTTTTTCTTACTCTTATTACTGGATAATCCGATTCTCTTTTCATTAAAAATTCAAACTCCCTGTATGTAGCCAAACCTAGCTCTGACTGTGGTTCCAGTGCTATTGCAAGCAAATTCCCCTTTAACTGGGCTGTTGGTACATACAGGTAATTATTAATCTGGATTCCGGCCTCAACAGGAGAGGAAGAGATCTGCGGGAAAGGAATAATATCCCCCTCAAAGTCTGTTGAATCCACTGACACAATTCTTATCTTCTCAAATCTGTACTCTTTTTCATTGGAAATTACAGAAACAGCTAAACCCTGTCTGTTAATCCAATCAACTAAAAGTGTATTAGAAACAGGAATCAGATAACCAACAGGTTTTTCAACCGATAGAGTAGTCTTAACTACAGGTCTGAAGTTTTTTACAATAACCACCGAATCCTTGCCTGTTTTGTACGAAAGAACAGGGAGTTCAAGAGTACTGCCATCAGAGAAATGGTCCATTTGAAGAGCAACTTTCTCACCCTCTTTTGGAGATAAAAGTCTGCTCCTCTCCTCCTTTACAATTTGTTTCATTTCAGCCCCGTTTTCATATACAAAGTTTAAAAGGGTCATCATTCCGCAAAACTGTGAATAGGATCTGTGAGAGAGGTTCTCAACATAGTTATCTTTGCCATTCATCCCCTCCTGTATAAATGAGAAGGTATTCTGAATACCAAAACTCTGCCTCCCGTCGTTAATATCAAAAGTGCTGTAGCGGATATAATCATCCTCCGGCGGCCCTCCCGGGCTGTACATCCCTGCAGAGACACCTTGGTTTTTTACGGAGTTATACCAGAAAGGCCAAAACCTCTCTCTTTGTAAATCCCTGATATAGGCGGGGATCTGAGGGTTTGTATTAATCCCCAGCAGGATGTCTGAGTTTTTTCTGAATCCGGCCTTTTCCCATGACTCTCCGTAAGGGGAGTATTCATGAGCATCCAGAGTGACTTCAAAAAGGTATTTGTCAAACAGTTTGTGAAGTGCAATGACTTCAGGCTCCGTCATTATAAGGTGATTCCTGTTCAGATCCATCCCGTTTGAATTTCTTCTTTCATTCTTTTCCGAACCATCCGGATTAACTTGAGGTACAATAACAAGATCTATCTTCTCAAAAAAATAAGAATAGTTATCCTTAATAAGCTCTTTGGCAAGCATAAGGGCTCCCTCCTTCCCCGACTGTTCGTTACCATGTTGCTGAGCATGAATCAACACCTTGATTTTGGTTTGATCTGTGCCAAAGCCTGACTTTGAAAAAAAGAGGGCAGTAATCTCCCTCCCCTGAACAGAGGTGCCAATTGTTTCCATCTTCACCAGACCGGACTGTTCTGTAAGTATCCGGGCTGCCTCTCTAAGCTGTCTGTAAGAGGTTGGCTGACCCGATAGGGTCATATATACTAATGTCGCAGCCAGAAGTATTGTTCTCTTAATCATTTGTATTTTTTTGTTTAAAATCCGTTAAGTTGCATATAAACCGTAGGCAGAAGAAGAAGAAGTCCTACAATCATCAGGAATAGCAAGATCTTCCAGAACCATTTGATCCACACTTCGTATGGTATTTTTGCAATACCCAGTGCACCAATCAGAACCGCAGATGTAGGTGTAATCATATTTGTAAAGCCGTCTCCAAACTGGAAAGCCATAACCGTAGCCTGTCTTGAGAGACCAATTACATCAGAAAAGGGTGCCATTATAGGCATCGTAAGCGCCGCCTTTGCAGATCCGGATGGTATAAATATATTAATACAGGTCTGTATGAAATACATTATAGAGACAGTGGCACCCTTCCCTGTACCCTCCATTGTTGAAGAGAGAGAGTAAAGAATAGTATCCATTATCTTTCCGGCAGTAAGCACCTCAATAATACCACCTGCCAGACCAACTATAAGAGCTGCGGTAAGGATATCCTTAGCACCTGCTATAAATTCTTTTGCAATGCCGTTTGCTCCTTCTCCCATCGAAAAGCCGGATATAATACCCATTGCAAGGAATAGTGCCGATATCTCTGTCAGATACCATCCGTACCCAAGTACCCCTATCACAAGGAATATTATTGTAAATGCAAGTATATTGAGAATAAAGAAAAGATATGACTTTCTAAGTGTTAAGAAACCAGTAACTGCAAAAAGAATGGCAAGAACAGGAACAGCAATAAATGTAATGTCCGCCCCTCCCAGGCTGATAGTAGTTTTTGGATGGAGGTAAGAGAATATCCCCAATGCAGCAGTAACCATTATGTACATTATCCATGCAGATAGTGGAGTCTTCTGTGCAAAATCCACCTTCACCGCCTCAGACTCTCTCTCTCTCCAGTATACATCCAGTTCATACATTGGCGATAGCCTGGGATTTTTCTTTACTCTTGCTGCATAAACCAATGTAATTACTATAATAAGTGAGGTAAGTATTATCCATACGACAAGCCTGTATTCAAATCCTGAGAAGAGCTGAAGGCCGGATAACCCCTGGGCAATTCCTATGGTAAACGGATTGATTATGGCTCCCGAGAAACCAATGTGAGCCGCTACATATACCATAAGAATACCGGTGATTGAGTCGTACCCCATAGATATAGCCAGTGGCACAAAAATAATAACAAAAGCAAGGGTCTCTTCACTCATTCCAAAAATTGCTCCAAAGAGACTGAATATGAGCATTGAAAAGACTATTACCAGATTATTCACACCTATTTTTTTCAGGAGCCTCCTCTTTTCAAGAGTACCGGTTTTTGCAAGAAAAGATAGTATACCAAAGTCAATTGCCTTGCTGCTGTTCATTATCTGGAAAGCACCTCCGATTATCAGGACAAAAGCAATTATACCCGCCTGTTTTTTAAACCCCTCCAGCAATGATCCAAAAATTTGCCAGGTCTGGGGAGATGAATCCACCTCTCTGTATGAATCGTTTACTATTACATCTCTGGTTACTCCGTTTACCTCTCTCTTTTCATACTGAAACTCTCCGGCCGGAACAAACCAGGAGAGTATCCCGCAAAAAATTATTAATGAAAAGATTATAACGAATGTATGCGGTATTTTTGACAGCCGAGCCATTATATCAGGAATTAAAGCTTATAAATATCTCCGGGATTTAATATAGTGAGTTTGAAGCTGGAGAGATCTCCGCTGCCGTTTACTGCACTATAAGGTTCAAACAGCATAGCCTTGTTATCTCCTATTACCTCAATTGTATTATCAGATTTTACAACAATTGCAGTCTCTTCGTCAATTCCTATTCCTCTTAAGCCCGGATTATCCATCAGGACTGAGATAAGTCTGATCTGCCTCTTTCTCTTTAGGAAATGCTGGTCAACTACAATATTGTCAAGAAAACCAAAACCTTTTGCAGTAATAACATCTCCTTTCTCAATTGTGTTAAATATCTGAGAGTTGGTTGTGTCACTTCTCTGTTCACCAGTGAGCATTACTCTGCTCATTATTGCTGCTCCTGCACTTGTTCCGCTTACAACCCCTCCGTTCTTGTATATCTCCCTGATTTTCTCAAGAAATTTAGTCCCCTCCAGATAAGCACTTAAAATAACCTGATCCCCACCGGAAAAAAAGATTGCCGTAACCCCATCCAGTTTTGCAAGACTTGAGGGTGAATCAATGCTGTCTTTTTCACAAAAGATGTAGTCAGCAGATTTACAGCCCAGAACACGGAACTCTTCACTCTGTTTTATCCCCGTCTCCTCAGCTACGCCACTTGCAAATGGTACAACCAATACTTTGGAATTCACTCCTCCGCTGTACTCAATAATCGTTTTTAAAATAACCTCTATTCTGTCTCCACCCCCCTCAATAACAAGTGTGCCTTTTGAATCTATCTTTTCTGCCTCATATTTAAGTTCTGTTTGTGGATTCTGGCTACAAGCTACCATGTGCAATAATATAATTATTGCAATAAAGAGTGTTCTATTTTTCATAATTTATTCTATTTCAGTCGTTAATAATTGATAGGCAATCTCTGATGCCATTTTTAGGTCCTTATAAAGAATGAACTCATCATTCCCGTGCGGGTTTTGTGCCCCTACTCCCAAATTGATTGTTTTTATACCCTTTACATTTAGAGAGTTAGCATCGCTTCCACCCATTGATTTTTTTGGTGACGGGTTGAGGCCGAGTCTCTTTGCGATTTTTGAAAAATGAGTGTATGGTTTGTCATCCTCTTTGACAGAGTATGGTAAAAAATCCCAGAAGTGTTTTGACTCAAGCTTACCTCCATATTTTTCACATACCTTATTGAAGTCGCTTATGACCTTTGCCATAATCTCCTCTCCATGATGAGTAAAATCTGTTCTTATCTCACCTGTCATATGAACTTCATCGCATACAACATTTGTCCCGGTTCCACCTTTAACTATTCCAATATTTGCGGTAGTTACTTCATCTATCCTCCCAAAAGGGAATCCGGCCATTGCTTCGGCTGCTATTTTAATTGCGTTTACCCCCTTTTCAGGAGATATTCCTGCATGAGCAGAGACTCCCCTCACCACAAGTTCAAAATTTATTGCACCGCATGTCTCTGATACAAAATTACCCGGAGACAAATAGGAGTCAAATACAAATCCATATTTCACAGCTGGAGCCGGTTTGTAATATATTGACCCGGCAAGAGTTGTCTCTTCACATACCGTAAAGAGAAGTGTGCAGGGCTTTAAATTCCCGTCCCTTACTGCCCTTTCAAGGGCAAAAAGAATAGACGAAAGGCCCCCTCGGTCATCAACTCCAAGAGGAGTGGTCCCATCTGAAGTAATTCTGTCCTGATGAAACTGATGATTAAGGCGGGCAGTAGATCTTGGCGTGTCCATATGAGCCACAAGTAAATGCTCTCCACCACCAAGAATTTCAACAATCATATTGCCCGAATTTCCATTTGACAGGTCGCTGGCTCCATCTGCAAAACCCTTTAACCCAAAATTTCCTATGAACTTATTAATATATTCAGCAACAGGAGCCTCTTTCCCTGAAACAGCATCAATTGATGTTAATTCAATGAAAATTTGTTTGAGCCTTTCGTCTAATACCATTTGTATGTGATTTTTATACTGATTTACAATCCAAATACATTTACATTAGCCAGTCGTATATAGTAACAATCTGTGCAGTTTCCGTGAACAAAAGCAATATATACACTCTTCCCTTTGTACTGAGTTATATCGATTGTCTCTGTTTTATCTGATGCATAGCTTGCATCCAGTTCTGTCCAGTCTCTTAATATTGTTGCCTCACGACAATTTGCTAATGTTATAGGAGATTCCGAAATCACTACTCTGTAGTTCTCTTCAGGATAATCTTCATCACCTGCCGAAATATCAAATGTCAGCATCACTTTATCCATTGTACTTCCAATGTTAATAAGAGGTGATACCAGATAGTTCTCCGGTGTGAGGGCACCCACCCCACCGCTTCTGTATGAATCAGATGTAGCGTGGCTCTTGTAGTACTCCCAGTTATAACCATCTCCATCTTTGTCTATCAGAGTCCAGGTGTCAGGGATTTCAGTGAGGAATCTCTCTGTAAAGTAGTAAATCTTATCTGGAGAAATCTTATAATTCAAAATTGAGGTTGGTTTGTTTGCTTTAGTGTCAGGTGAATCTTTAAGCACAACATAAAAATTCTTGCCTGTCTTCTTAAGCATATTAACCTGAATATACCCAAAATATTCTCCCTTTGGTATCGTGAGTGAACCTTTCATTGTACCTGGAGTAAATGAAGAGTTGTTTCCTGTAACTATTACATAGTCCTGACCATGAACTGCTGTTGAGAAGACAGTATCAACAACTGAGATATCTGTGCCGGCCGGTACCTCTTCAACATAATTATCTTTATCTGTCAGATAATAGAGTTTCTGAACAATTTCATAGTTTACGGTCACATTTCCTGTGGATGTTTTAATCAGCTGAATACAGATAGAATCCAGACCCACTCTGTTGTTCTCCTTTTGAAGAATATTGCTCACAGTACCCTGTCTGTTTTCAAATGCACTGAATTCGTAGTACTGAGGTCCCTGATAAGTTCTGTCCTCTTTTTCACACCCGCTCAGCAACAAGGATAAGAGGATTACAAAATTGATGTATAGTAAGTTTTTCATAATTTTAATATCCTGGGTTGTTAACTAATTTTTTGTTTACATCCATTTCAGTTGCTCCAATAGGGGCAACAACCCGATAATCTGCGTAAGGTATCTCAGGAAGCCCGTTAGGTCTTGAAATTGGTAGCCCAAGCCTCTTCATGTCAAAAAACCGGTGTCCTTCAAAAGCCAGTTCTATCCTTCTTTGAAGCAAAATTTCATTTATCAGCTCTGAGTTTGCAACATCTGTATCATCCAGCCCTCTAATGTTTCTCAATGCATTAATATCATTGCGGGCCTGTGTGTAATTTTTCATGTGTGCATAAGCCTCTGCCCTGTTAAGATAAATTTCAGATATTCTGATTAATGGGACATCGTCCAATCCAAATGCACCACCCCAGCTGTTAAACTTGGTTGTCCACCACAAATCCTGTCCGTAATAGTGAACTTTTCTAAGTGCACCAAACCTCTTGTCATTATCCTTATCTATAATATTTATAAAGTCAGGGGAAACTGAAAGTTGAGCATCTCCCGGTCCTGTCCCATCACCAAATCCCTCCTCATCCCTAAATCCATTATCCATTGTCCCATAAGTAGAGTGAAGGGATATTGATTTTAAATTTTCAGTTATTGTATAATGAAGTTGCCAGATTGATTCTGTCCCTTTTGAAAATATATCTGTATAGAGACCATTGTACAATTTAACCTTTGAATTTGTGATTGTTGTACTTGCTGCAGCTATTGCATTATCCCACTCCCCCTTATAAAGATATACCCTGGATTGAAAAGCTTTTACTGCCAGAGCAGATACTCTGTAAGGGAAATTTGATCCGTCATTGTTATTCAGCAGAGCATAAGAGTCGTTAAGATCCTTTACAATCTGTGTCCATACAACATCCACTGTTGCCCTTGGAACAGAGGCCTGTTCAGTAATACTTCCTCCCTCGTTAAAGAATGGCTCTGTAAGTAGTGGAACACAAAGATTAAAATTCTCAACCAGTTTTCCGGGAACTCGACTATATATAATACTTAAATTAAAGTAGTTGTAAGCTCTCAGAAACAGTGCTTCTCCTGTAAGAGATTTAACCTTTGCTGTTTGGTCAAGTTGTGATAAATAGTAAATGGCCTCATTCAAGGCACCTATCTGCTTATATGCAATTTCCCATATATCCAGATTGTAATTTGGCTTAAAGTTATACTGACCCGAATAGCTTGTAGCTCCGGGAGAGAGCTGTGTATTATCACCCAGAACATCCGGAATACATATCAGATCTCTTCCGGCATAGTATCCATCTTGTAACTGGTCATATACACCTATTATTAAACTTTCACAACCGGTTACAGTTTTGATTTTATCTTGCGGCAATGCGTGCTTTGTACTCACATCAAGCATTGAATCGCAAGATGAGTTTGCAAAGAGCACAAATATTGTGACAATAATTAAATTAATTTTTTTCATATCCGGATTGATTAAAAGTTAATCTTAATACCTATACTCAAACTCTTTGACTGAGGATAGAGCCCTCTGTCTGAACCCACAGACTCAGGGTCATAGCCCTGATACGGAGTTGTAGTCCATACATTGTATGCATTTGCATATATCTGAGCATCTGATATTCTCAGCTTTTTAACAAGTTTCTGAGGTATGTTATAGCTTAGGTTTATATTTTTTAATTTAATAAAGTCCGTAGATTCGTAAATGAGACTCATTGAGGGATCACTATTATTATCATACTTCATTGGATTTCCAGGATATAAACCATCAATTACAGGCTTTGGCACCCAGGTGTTATCTCCAGGCTTTCTCCAGTAAGAGTTATAGATATCTGCAAGAAGGTTGTTGTCTGCAGCCTGTCCTATTAACACAGCTTTGTCACTCCAGTACTTTAGAGCACCCCTCTGAAACTGGAAAAAGAAAGAGAGTGTGAAGTTTTTCCAGGAGATAGTATTTTCCATACCTCCAAAGAATGTTGGATCAAGACCTTTTGTCCAGACTCTGTCTTCAAGTGTTGGGTTATAGGTAATATATCCATCTTTGTCATAATACATCGGACGGCCATCAGAGCTGTTTACTCCTGCCCACTGATATACATATTCTGCAGTAATAGGCTTACCCACCTTGTACTGTCCAAGTTCCTCTAGACCATCTTGTAATTCAGTAATAAAGTTCTTTGCAAGAGAGATATTGAAAGAGGTTTCCCACTTGAAATTCTCCCCATCAACATTCACAGTATTCAACTGAATATCTATCCCTTGATTTCTAACACCGCCCATATTTGATGGAATAATGCTAAAACCTGTTGTCTGAGGTATTATCCTGTAATAGAGCAGATCTTTTGTGTCATCCATATACATGTCAACATTAGCACTTATCCTGCCACCAAAAATGCCCGCAGTCAGCCCCACATTCTTTGAGTGCTTCTTCTCCCAGGTAAGCTTCTGATTGCCTATGGATGAAGGAATAATCCCGGATGATCCGTTATAGGATGAATTTGCATCATAGAGCCGCTGTGATACATAGTTTCCAATACTGGCGTTTCCGGTTATACCGTAGCTTGCTCTAAGTTTAAGGTCATTAAGCCACTCAACATCTTTAAGGAATTTCTCCTCCTTCATTCTCCAGGCAAAGGATACCGATGGGAATGTTCCCCATTTATTATCGGCACCAAAGCGAGATGAACCATCATACCTGATTGTACCTGTGAGAATATATTTGTCTTTAAAAGTATAGCTTGCCCGTCCAAAGAATCCTGCCATCTTCCATTCAGAGTACTCCTCCATTGTGGAAATTGGTGTGGCAGCGCTGCTCAGAAGAGTAAGATCAGGGCTGGAAACACCATTGGCCTCTGCTCCAATCATATGATATTTATAGCTGCTGTAAGAGAATCCGGCAACTGCACTTATTCTGTGTATATCTTTTATTGTAATGTTATAAGTAAGGACCTGCTCAGACTGGAATTTATTCACATCAGATGAGTTTGCAATAATGGCTCCGTTAACCCTTGAACCGAGTCTTGTCCGGGGATCACTGAACTGGTGCTCATTTAGCCAGGTAAGATCCAGGTTATAACTACTTTTAAATTCAAGTCCTTTAAGAATTTTGAAAGTCAAGTCATTTGCCGAGATCAGATTATTAGTCTTGCCTATATACTCATTAAGTTCAAGCATTTGTGGAATATTATACAGAAAATAACCATACTGCAAATCTGAGTAGTAATTTCCCTCAGAATCTCTGGGAGAAACTCCCGGTAACAAAAACATTGCAGTCCTGGAGGGGTTTGCGGCACCTACTGTTGATGACTGATTGTGTGTTGTTCCGCTGAATGTATTATTTGTATTGAAAGTAAGCCAGGGAGTTATTGCGTGGCTAAGGTTAAGTCTTCCGGAGATTCTGCTGAAACCTGTATGCTTAATGATTCCATCTGTTTTATTATATCCCAGCGAGGTATAAAACTTTGTGTTATCACCTCCTCCAGAAAGGCTTACCTGATAATTCTGTACCAGAGCTCTTCTGAATATTTCATCATACCAGTTTGTGGTTGGGGCATTTGAATATCCGTCATCTCCCCATCCAAAGCTTTTAAAAAGATCCAGCTTCTCATTGTACATGTTAGTACCATTGTACTCATCATAATTTTTGTACTCAAGCAGGGCAAATTCGGCCCACTGCTTACCATTGAGAAGAGGAACCCTGCGGATAATATCCTGAACACCTGCTGTAGCTGTAACCGATACCTTGGTTTTACCTGAAGCTCCCTTCTTGGTTGTTATTATTACGACTCCGTTTGCTGCCTGTGCTCCGTATATAGAGGCCGATGCGCCATCCTTCAGTACGCTTATAGACTCGATATCCTCAGGATTAAGACCGGCAAGGACATCTGCATTGGTTAAAATATTTGTTGTCTGTGCTCCATTTGTTACCTGTACACCATCAATAATATAGAGAGGTTGTGTATCGGCATTTATTGAACCGCGCCCCCTGATATTGATTGAGAATGACGAACCCGGGATACCGGAAGTAGAGGTAATTTGAACTCCGGACATCTTTCCCTGTAGTGCCCTTTGAAAATTTGAGCTGTTTGTTTTTGCAAGAGATTCTGCAGTAATGTTTTCAATAGACCCTGCTATATCTTTCTTTCTTGTCACACCATAACCCACTACTACAATCTGCTCCAGTTCATTTTCCGCCTCCCTGAGAGCTACATTAATAAATCGCTGCCCGTTGATTGCTATCTCCTGAGGTCTCATCCCCAAAAAATTAAAAACAAGAGTATTTTGCTTTGCAATATCCTCTACCCTGATTTTATAATTACCATCAAAGTCAGAAATTACCCCTTTTCCTTTCTCTCCTTTTATTTCTACAGATGCACCAGGTAATGGCTCATTGTTTAAATCGGTAATTTTGCCGTAAACAAAGAGTGAATCAATCTTTTCATCTGGTTTTTTCTGATCTTTTGAGGGGGTGGCTTTCTCAGTAATCTTTTTTATGTAGATTACCTTCTTGTCTATGCTAAAGGTAAGTCCGGTCCCCTCAAGACACCCCTCCATAATCTGGCTGATTGTACTTGATCTGAACTCCTTTGTCATCCTGGGAATTTTAAGAACATCAAGATCTTCATAGACAAAGAAGTAATTACTCTGCGATGTTATCTGAACCATCGCCTCTTTAAAAGTAACATTGTTAAGCTTCACATTGTATACCTCCCTCTGTGTCTGTGCAGACAACTGTCCGGTACACAGAATCAGGGCGTACAATAAAAAGAAAACAAACAAATTTTTATACCCTTTGTTTTTTTTCATAATTAAGTTTAGTTAGTAGGTAATAAATTAGTATATCGTTACGGTTCTTCCATCAATTTTAATGTGTCCCGGGACCATCCTGGCAAAAGTATTGAGCAACTCCTCCGGACTCTCCTCCCTGCTGAGTTTTCCGGACAACACTCTCTCCTTAACAGAGCTCTCTTTGAATATTACTTCAAGACCGTACCATCTTGCCAAGTCTCTCATAATATCCTCAAGTCTTTGTTTATCAAAAAAGTACACACCCTCTTTCCATGAAGTGTATATAGCTGTATTGACATCGGTTACCTCTAACCCTCCAGCCTTTTTATTGTATAGAGACTGTTCCCCAACTTTCATGTCATAGCCCTCTTTCTCTCCCATACTGTTTAAATATCCAATATTGATTCTCCCCTCAACGAGTGTGGCTGCAATTTTATTGTCCTCGCTATAAGCTTTTACATTAAACTGAGTCCCTGTTACACTGACTTTTGCACCATCTGTAATTACGCTAAATGGTCTTGAACTATCTTTTGCAATATCAAAAAATCCCTCTCCATCAAGATTTACAATCCTTGATGACCCTTTGAAATCTGTGGAATATGACAATGAGCTTTTTGAATTTAACCATACAACAGATTCATCAGGGAGAATAATTTTGAAAAGCCTTATTTCCGGGACAACTATACGATGCACTGCCACTCGTTTGCTCTTCTGAGGATAGTACTTAATTGTATTCCGGTCTATTTTCACACACACATTTTCAATGTCTGTACTATCTTCTATGGAGTTTAAACTTATTATTCTGGAGCCATCCACAATCAGAGTAATATCTTCAAAATGCATATTCCGGTCTATAGTTTTCTGCTCGTTTATCTCTATAATAATCTGGTATGCAGACAAAGCGACAATGAGACTTATTACCAGAACAGCTGCTATCCTCCTGAGCATCGGACTAAAAAAGAAAGCTCTCTTTTTAGATGAGATCCTATTGTAGTCTTTGTATCTGCTCTTTATATACTCTCTGTTTTGAAGTCTGTTATATAGCTCCTCGTTCTCTTCAGAGAACTCTCTCCAGCTATTCAATTCTCTCTTTTCAATTTCATCAAGTTCTGACAATAAGTTTTTTGTCAGCAGCGACTTAATTCTGTTAATTTGTTCTTCTTTCATTATCCTGTCAATATTTTTACACACAAAAATAAGTGCCCTCTATATCAAGGACAACTGAAAACTTTAAAAGGGTGGAACAGGAGTTTTTTAATTGTAATTTTTTAGCAGAAACATTGCAATAACAAACAGCTCCTTCAAAGACTCTTTCAGAAGTTGTTTTGCTCTGCTTTTCTGACTTTTAACGGTGTTGACAGATATTCCCAGTTTGTCTGCAATCTCCTGATTACTCATCCCTTCAATATAACTTAATCTGAAAATTTTATTACACTCTTTTGGGAGTTCATCAAGACTGGAAAAGAGCTCAAAAAGAATTTCGGTCTCAATTCTGTCAATAAGATAACCGGAGTTATCAGCATCGCTCTCTTGAGAAAAAGTATAATCAGCAAACCGCTTTTTGACGCCGTCTCTTTTTATGTGATTAAGAGAAGAGTTTCTTACAGCAGAAAAAAGATATGACTTCAAGGCATTTTCGTTGCTCAGGGAGATTTTTCTTTCAATGAGTCTGGTAAACACAGACTGGACTACATCTTCTGCTTCTGAGTATGATTTTGTGTACTTGTATGCATAAAAACAAAGCAATGAATGATATTTTGCATATATCTCCTTAATGTCGCCATTGGATAACGGATTTTCAGTATTCATTGCTGTTTTACAAGTATCTTTCAAAGATAACAAAAAAGCAGGCATCACTGCCTGCTCTCTTTTATGTATTAAAGCCCTTTTACCTTTTTTCAAGGAATGGTTTTCCCATTGGCAGCACCGTTTTACCTGCAAGATCATTAATGATAATGCCCGCCATCATATACCATGCACCTAATGCGCAGAAAATTAACTCATACCCTGCAACAACATTTAAAACAGGATATCCAAAGTGACCTGCAACCAGAAGGATAAATCCTATCAGCAGTAAGAAAAAGGTAATTGCCATTGCCTTATGCACTCTGAGGGAGGCAACGAACATAATAACAGTGTAGAGAGTCCATGCAAGCATAAAATACCCGACATCTGTTGTGGAAGATTTATAAACATCCAGGATATTCAGTATCCAGATAATTCCAAGACCTATCCAGAAACTTCCGTAAGCCACAAAGGCCGAATATCCAAAATTATTGCCCATCTTCTGCTCCTGAAAGCCTGCTATCATTTGAGCCAAACCTCCAAAGATGATTCCCATTGCGAGCACCGGACCCAGTCCTAAAAGTCCGATGTTGTGAAACTGCAGTAAAAGCGTTGTCAATCCAAACCCCGCCAGACCTACCACTGCCGGATTTCCATTTTTCTGATTCATTAAATAATGTTTTTTTATTAATAAAGTCGGCAAAAATAGACTTATTTTTGAAATTATGAACTATTTGGCTCACATCTATCTTTCCGGCAGTGACAGACAGCTTCAGGTAGGCAATTTTATCGGGGATTTTGTGAAGGGACGCAAGCACGAAGATTACCCAAAAGGCATCCAGAGAGGTATCCTTCTACATCGTGAAATAGACAGGTTTACAGACTGCCACCCACTCTTCATTGAGACCGTAGAGCTGCTTAAGCCTGCCTTCGGAAGATATTCCGGCATCATTGCCGATATGTATTTTGATTATCTGCTGGCGTCCGATTTTAAGAGATACAACCACTCAGTACCTCTCGGCCTCTTTGCAGCAAATTTCTACCTCTCCACCATCATCAACTACAGATGGCTGCCTGAAAGGGTACAGGGTTTTATTTTTCACTTCATCTGGACAAACCGGCTGAAACAATACGCAAATTACGAAGGGCTTGAGTATTCACTCAAAATAATGTCTCACTATAAAACAAAAGCAATAAACCCGGAACTAAGCATCTCATTCCTCAAAGAGAACGAAGAGACACTCAGATCCAGGTTTAATATATTTATGCCGGAGGCAATTGAGTTTGTCAGATCCTCGGCTTCTGAATGATTCTCATGACAAGAGAGACAATATAGATGATTCCTCCATACAAAGCAGATATCATCGCAACTTTAAAACCACTGGCTAAGATGGCTGTAGAGACATCTCCTATCTCGCCAAGTACATCGCTCATCTGGTAGAGACCTAACATGGTCCAGAATGCTCCTGTCATAAGAGCAAGAAGTCCAATCTCCTTAACCCAGGCAGGCGCTTTCCAGGCAGCAAGGATCAGCAGAATAAATTCAATTGTAAGGATGGTCATACCAAACGCGCCGCCCTCAATAAATAGTGTCCTGATAGATAAAACAGACATAATAATATTTTTTTAAAGTTTAAAACAAAGTTATAGTCAATATTAAACTTTAGTTAGAAATTGGGCTGCTGAATCCCCCCGGATAATTGTCAAATCCCCTTTTTCATCCGGGATTTGAATTTTTCTATTAATTCTCATGAATATTAATGAGATAATTGAGTTAATTTTGAGTCGTGAAGAGGTACTTTAATATCATTTACTGGACTTGTGTAGTCTTGCTACTTAGCGGACTCTTCATGAGCACCTCTGCAAACTACTTATCGGCACTACTCCTCGCTCTTGCCACCCTGCCCGGGGTGATGTTTGCAAAATTCTATCTTAACGACATCTCTTTTAAGAAAAGGTGGCTTGGGATATATCACCTGACATGTCTTGCAATGATAGTTCTGCTTGTGGAGTATTTATCAATCATTTTAACGGATCTCTATCTGATAAACACCACAATTGACAAAAATGCCGATTTTTTATTCAATCCCTTTTTTATCTGGCTGATGGCAATCGCATTTATATCTCTCGAGATACTACTTGAGAATAAAATAAATCTGGAATCCGGTGAAGAGATTTCCAGATTTATTGAATTCACATCTGAAAGAAAAAAGATATCTCTGGAAATTGATACAATTACATTTATTGAATCATGCGATGATGAGGTATGGGTACGAACCACCTCCGAGATATCATACAGAACAAAGATGAATATCTCAAACTGGGAGCTCACCCTTGACTCCCGATTCATACGCATTCACCGCTCCTATCTCGTAAACAGAGCTCACATCACCAAAATCACCCCCACAAAAATATGGATTGGCAACAAATCCCTGGAGGTCTCAAGGAAGTACAGAGACAAGGTGGCTCAGTGAATCAATGAATCTGTAATTATCTCTGATATATTTCAACAGCAGACCTCTATTTAGCAACGCTCTTTTTCTTAACGCTTTTTTCTTCGTGTTTTTCGGGTCCTGCGGAACTCCTCCCTCCCGGTCGTCAAACATCCTCGGACTTATTCCGATAAAACACTTCAGAAAAAGAGCTAAAAAATCGCGATTTTGCTAAATAGAGGTCTGCTGTTGAAAAAAAACTATAGTTCTAATTACAGATTCATATGCAAATCTGCTTCATTTGCGGCCTCAACGTACTGGAAGATACCGGTGAATCCATCAACCAAATCATTGTAGTCCTCAATTTTGTTGCCGTCCCACATCTTGCCGGCCAGGCTGCAGATGAAAATCTTTACATTTGCCATCTCTTTTACCTGCCTTATTGACTCAATCCAACTATTCATCTTTAGTTCACTGAACTTAGCTTTCATCTCCTCCTTCAGATGAGGATACTCAACATAAGAGTCATCCAGATCCTCATTTCCTTTAATAAAGGCCCTTGCTGCTGTAAGAAGCACATATACCTCTATATCCATATCGGCTGCAGCCGCACCGCTCATTATTACTCCCGCTCCCACAAGTTTATCTATACTTCCGGACGAGAGTCCAATTACCATTTTTCCCATATTTATCTATTTATCTGTGTTAAAAATTTACCTCAGAGGAAAAGTGTCAAACACAAGTATGTCAGCTTGTTATGAAAAATTGCAAATATTCTTAATTTACAGATTAACAAGTGTTTGACACTTTTCCTCTGAGGCGATCTGCCTGCCTGCGCAGTGGCGCACGCCTTGCCTCTATCCGCCGCAGCCGGCTGCGGGTTTCTTAACAGCGGCTTTAACGGCGCCGCGTACCGGAGCGAGCTCCACAAGGTCAGGGAACCGGATCTGCCAATTGTCAAATCCTCCCTCCAGAACCTTTACATCTGTGTACTTTAGCAGTGGCAGAATTGTACCTGCCAGGGCAGATCTGTCGCCATTACTGCAGTATATATAGAGTGGTTTTCTCTTCCCTGGTGCTTTTTCTGAAATCATATCCTCCAGAACACCTCTTGGTACTGAGTTTGCACCCTTAATACAACTGATATCAAATTCTGACTGCTCCCTGACATCTATCAGGTAAAAGCCCCCCGTTTGATTAACAAGACCCGCCAGCTCATCGGCACTAATCCACTCAACCTTACCCCTTGCATCCTCTACCATTGCGGCAGCTGATTCAAAGGTGCGGCTGTCGTAGCCTGAACAGGAACTCAGAAGGGCCAGTGCAGAGAGGGTAATAAAAATTATTCTCTTCATAATCGTTTATTTATATTAATGAGTCCAGTCAGAGTATGATCCTGCGTAAAGCTTTACATTTGGATATTTTAACACAGATGTAAGAACAAAGTATGTAAAGCTCCCGGTTGCTCCTGTTTTACAATAAACGATAACCTCTTTATCTTTAGGAACAGCCGCGAAAATTGTGTTAAGCTCTGCTGCTGATTTTAGTTTAGAATTAACAGAGAGATTGTCGTTAGGAATATTAATTGCATTTCCTATATGACCTGCCTCGTAGTCAGCAGCCGGTCTTGAATCAATCAAAATTGTACCTGCCGAATTCATCTTTGACTTTACATAATCTTTAGTTGCAGCTATTGAAGAGTTGACGACCGGAGAGAACGGAGTCGCAGCAAGCTTCTTAGGGTTTTTGGTAATTGGCTTTCTTGCAGCAAACCATCCCTGCATATTTCCATCAAGAAGGCTTACATCTTTAAAGCCGATATGTTTCATCACCCAGTACATTCTGCCGGCACTAACTCCGGTTTTGCAGTAGATAACCACTTTATTCTTTGGTGATACCCCATTGCTTCCAAATATGGCTGCAAGATCAGCTGCAGATTTAAGAGCTCCTTCAGCAGGAGTGTTACTACTGAGGGATATTGCATCAATGTTGATTGCTCCGTCAATATGCGTCTTCAGATAATCACCCGCAGGTCTTGCATCAATTACAACCAGATTTGGATCTTTAATAATTTTAGCCAGTTCGTCAACACTTACCAGTTGTGCGCTCATCTGAAAAACAGAGAGTATTGCAAATAATGTTAAAAATATTTTTTTCATTTTATTCCAAATTTTTTCTAGAAAATTGCCTGAATCTGTACCATTACCATATCATTCATATGCTCCCTTGACTCCTTAAGATTTGCATAGTTAATCTGAAGTCTGGTGTAGTCATTTATATAGTAGTTCACACCAATGGTATAGGTATTGTATCTGCTGTACCTGTCGTTTTTATCTGAATTCCAAGTGTCAAACTTCAACACAGGTTCAATATTATACTTAGTTCTGTAAGAGGCAATCACCCATGCACCATCTTTATGGTATGTCCCCGGTTGTTTTGTCTCAAAACCAACTATACCACCGCAACCGCCATAAATTGGAACCTTTGAGGCAGAATAAAGTTTGTCCTGACCATAAATATACTCACCCTGCAGCAAGAGCCCTTTCCAGTTAAACTGAGCCTCGGCAGCCACACGATAGATGTTGTTGAGCCTCTCTGAAGGATCTGTGGGGTTCATGCCGCCAACCTTAAAGCTGCCACCCACTTTTAAACCTTTGAAAGGCCCTACAACTACTCTACCCACTATGTTTTTATTGGAATTATCCTCACGATTGTTCATACCGCTGCCATTCATAAGAGCAAGAGCATACTGAAATTTAAGGGAGTCATGACCTCCGCTTATCAGAAGACCCAGGTCCCTCTGAGGGCCTGCAAGCTGTTTCACCACCTCTGACCTCTCCACTGTATAAAGACCGGAACAGGCAGTATTCTGCTCCAGACTGATAGGACTCTTAAACTGGCCGATAGTTATTTTTGCCCATTTTGCAAACCTTGTGTAAGAGATATATCCGTCAAGAAGATGAACCTTATTCTCTGAATTGCTGAATCCACTATACTCAACTGCAAAATAGTAATCAATATCATAAGGAATGGAACCAAGAACACCCAGCCGGGCACGGTTAAAAGTAAATTCCGTCTTATTCAAACTCTTTCCATCGGCATCCTTTCCGTTTATATAATAGTTAAACTGAGGCTGAATGAAACCGGTTACGCCGATTATATCTCCGCTTCCTCCACCTGTCATACATCCCTGGGAGTATGCATCAAAAGAAAATAGAGCAAGAGCTGCTGCAATTATATATTTTATCTTTTTCATTGTATTTCTGATTAGGTGTAAATTAATTGGTTACATAAGGAAAATTACCCGGAACAGTCCATTTGTTCTGTTGAAGCTGACTGTTAATCATTGAATTTGCTCCAAAGCTTATGCTTTTAGCATTGTAACCCAATACATTAAGATACGCCGAAACCAACGCAGAGGTCTGACCTGTCCAGCAGTAAATAACAATAGTTGAGTTTGGATCAAGAGACTTAAGACCATCATTTGCAATTTTTAGGGTTTCATTGATTCTGTAGGCCCCCTTGATATGACCATACTGATTCACATTGGCCTCAGTCCAGTAGTTGTTGATGAAGTAATTTGAAGGAGCAGCCAGAACATCAGCAGAAGCAACACTCTGCAAACCTTTTGATAACATATATGCAACCCTCTCTCTCAGAATAGCCTCTCCTGTACTCTCTGTAGCGGCAGTTTTTGGATAGCCGAAACTAACCGGCTGTTTTATTGTGTTTGTAGAAGACCAGTTAGGACTCTGAAGCGCCCTGTCAGAAATGTTTGATGTCCACCTGTCAAATTTAGCATTCCAGCCACTCATTCCCCATTTCAGGATTTTGCAATTTCTGTATCCGCTTAGCCTTAAAGCCACCAAACCTACAGCAGCATTCTGGCCTGTATAGCAGGTTATGACAATTGGTTTATTTCCTGCACCTGCAGCAGTTGTAACAACATTTGCAAGCGTAGAGTTAACGGCTCCCTGAATATGTCCGGTAGCAAAGTCAGCTGCCGAGCGCAGGTCAATAACATAAGAATTTGTAACACCAGCTGTGTTAAATGCAGCAGCATCAATAACCCAGTCAGTTGTCATATTATTCAGGTCCATATTATTCTGGACCATATATTGCGTAAGAACAGCAAAGTGGTCAACCTCCGGCTCTTCGTAAGCCTCAATACAACTTGTAAATCCAGCTGAGAGGACAAGAGCGAAGAAGAGAGCCCTTAAAAAGTTAAGTTTTTTCACGATAATAAATTTTTAGTTGAATAATTGTTTATATGATTCAAATCCGCCCTCCAGATTGAGGACATTTTTATAGCCCGATTTTTTCAGAGAGATGGCTGCCAAAACACCCATATCACCATTGCGGCTGCAAATCACGATTTTTGATCCGGCCTCGGGTGGATACATAAATTGCTGAGCCCAGAAATCAGCATCACCTGTGCTAAACTCCAGCACCCCTTTAGAAATATTAACAGATCCGGGAATGTTACCCTCATAGTATTCGCCCTCTTCACGAACATCTATAACAAGTACATCCTCTCCGGCTGTAATTATTGAATTAAGCTCCTGCGGAGAGATGCTTTCCACATTGGATTTCCAGCCAAGAGCAAGCTCTGAGGAGTCTTCATAAACACCCACACATCCCCAGGCAGCAGCTGCTATTGCAGCAATAAAAAGAGTTATTCTAAATATTTTTCTCATAGATATCATTTTAAAAGGCGCTGAATCTTCCGGTTCTTTCATTCCATTTTACAAAAACATACCAGATAACCAGTATCAGAACCACAAGCAGGAAAGCTCCGTCATAGCCGATATAATCAGGAAGATAGGCCCTGAACTTTGCACCCTGAGGCAAAACGCCGTCTACAAAAGGGACAATGTAACTGTTTGACAGAGGCGAGAATACAACCAGCCCAAGCAAAGAGAACCATAGCTTTATCTGACCCTCTCCCACTCTCCACAAAGTACCCACAGCACAACCACCGGCTATAGTCATTCCAAGGCCGAAAATAAATCCGCCAATTAGAGCCTTCCCCCAGAAATTGGGAAATACCCAGGTTAATTCACGAGCCCTCTGAGATACCTCAGAGATATCTCCAATTGTGAAATATTTGATTACCGTAAATCCAACCAAACTTACGAGCAGACCTGCAATTACCCCCACAGTACCGTGAGACTCGCCGCTCATAAAAGGATCTCTGAATGATTTTACAATACAGAATCTTGACCTCTGAGAGATAAGCCCCATAAGGGATGCAATTATTATAAACCAGCTCATAACCGGACTGGAATCAACATAAGAGTAAGCAAGAACAATTACCCCAATGAGAACAATTACTCCTGCAATAATCTGCCATCTCCCCTTCTCCGGAGCAGCAGCCAGAAAAGTATAGCTTTTACCCGTACTCCATTTTGGGAACCTCTCCATCTCCCATATAAGGTATTTAAGAGAGATTATTACACCGGCAAACATTGCAAATGTGAATATAAGAGCACCCCCCGAAAGAGCAGGTACCCCACTGAAGAATGAGCCGATTGAGCAGCCTATTCCCACAGTTGCCCCTACAGCCATCATAGCTCCCCCAAGCAGACCCTTGATCATCTCTCCCCTTGGAGGCACACGGAGTGCAAACTCTTTAGAGAAGAGAGCCCCTGCAAACGAACCCAGTACAATAAGCACAACAAGCATCCCGTAATTATTCTGGGATACAGGAGTAACAACCTTTTCAGAGAACATTCCAAAAAGCGAGAAGAGGTTATCCCCAAGGTTTGTTAGCCCTCCGCTGGCACCCCACGGACTCTTAATGGCAAAGAGGAGAATGTTGAGCAAGCCCAGCAATATACCCCCAACCCATACAGGCCAGTGTTTGCCAAAGAACATTCTGAAAAGTTCAGATAGTGAGTTTTTATCTTTTGACATAAGCTCGCCTCCTAGCCCTTTCTTACAATAAACTTGTTTACACCACCCTCAAGATCTGAAGATTCAAGCAGCTCATTTCCCGTTTTCTCACACCAGCTAGGTAAATCTGTCTTTGTACCGGGATCTGTTCCTAATATTTCCAGCACCTCGCCTGATTTAAGCTCTTTCATAGCTTTGGCTATCTTCATCATAGGCATAGGACAAGAGAGTCCTTTGCAGTCTAAAACCATCTTAATTTCCATAATTTCCTGTTTAAAATTTGTTCTTTACAAAGTTGCGATTTGAACCAATTCGTAATGCAAAATGGGGTATGATATACTCCTATGTAAAAGAGAGAAACCTTGCTAATAAAAAATATGTTCTATATCATAATTTACCAATTGAAATCTTTTGTATCTTTAAAAAATAACATCATATTACACACCATGAAAAGAGAAACTAACCACCACAATACCTGTACTTTAAGCATGGCTGTAACCAGCTGCTTTGAGAAACTTACAGATGATGAGTTAAAAATGCTGGAGGAGAATGTTGTGGTTGTAAAGTACAAAAGGGGCGAAAACCTTTGCAAACAGGGCACACTTGCTTCTCACATAATGTATCTCTGCTGCGGACTTGCTAAAATATATATGGAGAACGAATCGGGCAGCCTAATACTTAAAGTACTGCCTGAAGGAAATCTGATAGGTCTCTCCGCCCTGCTCGATGGCTCTCATGTTTTTCAGTACTCTGCTTATGCTTACCAAGATTCTACAGTAAGACTTATTGATATAAGAACATTCAAAAATCTCATTAAACAGAATCCCGCCTTTGCAAACGAGGTCATTAATCTTCTTTGCGAGAATCAAATCCAGCTTCAGACCAGATTTTTCGCCTTTACCAAAAAGCAATCATTTGGAAGACTTGCAGATACACTTATCTGCCTTGCATGCAACATATACAAAAAAGATGAGTTTGAATTCCCTCTTAAACGAAGAGAGCTGGCTGAACTGACAGGTATGACCACAGAGAGTGTTATCCGTTCAATGTCCAAACTCAAGAGCGACGGAATCATTGATATGGATGGTAAAACCCTCAAGATTCTGGACAGAGAGAGGCTCCAGCAGATTAGCAACTTTGGGTAAAGTTTTTTACTATATTTGCCGGGCAATAACCCTGCTTAACAAATGACAAAAAAACTTCTCCCTGCAATATTTATTGCAGCAGCCTTGCTGGCAATCCCGCTCAGTTGCGAAAAAGAGCCTGTTCCACAACCTAAACCTGAAGAGAAACCATATGTACCGGCACCCCTTAAAGAGGGAAGGGTTGCACTGGCCTATGTTACATACTGGGGGACACTCATTCCTGATGCAAGAATTATTACCCACATAAACTACGCCTTTGCAGAGCTTTATGTAAGGAATGGAGAATACCAGGGATTTAAACTCCAGGGTAATGAGAGCAGATTCAAGCAGATTGTTGATCTGAAAAAGCAATTTCCTCATCTAAAAATACTGGTATCATTCACCCATGTAGTAGACAATTATGACAATATCCAGGGCGGAGGATTCTCTGCTGTTGCCAAGTCAGACGAATACCGCAAAGCATTTGCTCAGGATTGTCTTGAATTTATTGAAAAATGGGGAATAGACGGAATTGACATAGACTGGGAGTTTCCCGGCCTCTCCTGGAGCGGAGCAGCATCTGACCCAGCAGTGGATGTACAGAACCACATTCTTCTTATGAAACAGCTTAGAGAGACCCTTGGAAGCCGATACCTTCTCACATACGCAGGATATGTCATGGATAAACGAGCTGTCACCGGAGGTTACCGATATATTGATGTAAAGGCAGTTGACCAGTATGTAGATTTTGTTAACATTATGACATACGATATGGATGCAGCACCAAAACACCACTCGGCATTAAGCGATTCAAGAGCTTACTGGGACTGCACCCGAGCTGTAAGCGCATACAGAAATGCAGGAGTTGAATATAATAAGATGGTTCTGGGAATTCCATTCTACGGAAGGCACTCCTATTCCGAGAAGCCTCAGTCGCTTAACTACAGCGCCATTCTGGCCCTTGACAAAGCAGTGTACAAAATCGATAATTGGGACGCCGTTTCCAAAACCCCATATGTCACAAAAAGCGGAGTCTTCTTCTGCGGATATGACAACACTCAGAGCATTGAGAACAAAGCTAACTGGGCAAAAGGGCTCGGCCTTAAAGGAATGATGTACTGGCAGTATGATGCCGATGATGCCAAAGGCACCCTTCGCAAAGCCGTGTGGGAATCAGTGATGAAATAGTTCCGGCCTTCACTCCTTCGCTCAAAGACATGCTCCTCATCCCTACCTGAATCACCCGCAGCCACTCCATGATTTACATCCAGCTATCCGGTGTGACTCGGTTGATTCAGGTAGGGATATGGCAATGTTTTCACAGTGTTATCTTGATGTTATACTGCGTATTACGGCGGCACGGGCATAGCGGATAACCGGCCGGGAACCGGCCGTATAAACTGCGAAGCACCATATAAACTTGGAGGGAGGCGGTGAAGTGGCAGGAAGAGGGCGGTGGTTTGAGTGTGACATTCGTTTATCTAACAGGAAGTTAGATATTTAAAAATTGGTTTTTTAAATAGTTTTTCAAAAAGCAATTTGCAATTGCTAGATTTATAAGCACATATACGAATATCCCTGTCAACCTACCCGCCCGCCCGGCCTGAGTTGGCCATTCGGCAGATGATTTTTGCGAAACCCGTGCGGTTCTAAGTCTCAGATTATAATCGTATAGACAATCCACCTGTCAGGTCACCTGACAGGTGGATTGCTTATGTTTAGGTAATCAGCGTGTTACAGCGGTGCGGGTATATATATAGATTTCTTCTGGTCTTTGACATGGGAAACTTTAGGTCAACCCGCGGCTTCTGCTTGTTGCTGCTCCTGGTTACTTGCTCTTCTGCAATTTGTCAAAGTACATCGCAAATGACCTGTAGAGGAAGTGGGTCCATTTACCGAATGGTACTATGATTAGTGCCCACTGCGCCAGGATGGTGAAGTGGAAAAGGAAGAGCCACAGGTTTCCGGCCAGAAGGTCAAGGTCTATGAAGAGTCTTACTGCAAATGCTGTGATTCCCATAAGGAAGAGCCAGATTATGAAGAACCAGTCAGATGAGCGGGTGTGTTTTGCAACCTCCTGCTTCTGTTTGATCCGGCCCAGCACAAATATGAATGTTACTGCAAATACAATTGCACTTACTACATATCCAAGTATTACTACAAACATGCTCTCTGTTGAGAACCAGTTAAGGAATACTGTTGTGAAGAGGAGTGTAAGGTAGCCTATCACTAAAACCAGATGGGCGAACCATCTTGCCTGGTTGTCGTCGCAACCTAATGCTCTCTTTTGTGTGAACATGTGGATAAAGAGTTCGCTCATTGATGAGGCGTAAACCTTTACCGGAAGTTTATAGCCCGGCTTAATCACTGTCAGATACCACATTCTGATGATGTTCGGAAGGAGGATAACTGCAAAGACTCCCATAATTGCAAACATCTCAAAGTAGTGGGCTGTGTGCATAATGCGCTCCATGTCAAAAGATTCATAAGCTGCATATCCAATCACTCCTGCAAATACCAGAACCATCGCAATAATCGTAACCAGCGATGATCTGTAGAATAGTCCTGACAACCCTGTCCAGTCATAACGGCCTGTGAGCCACCTTCTGAGGGACATCATCAGCTCGCCCGGGTTTGCTGTCTGCGGGCAGCTTGTTGAGCATTCGCCGCAATAGTAGCACAGCCATGGTTTAAGTGAACTTTCAATCCCTTTCTGGTCTCCTGCAGCGCTGAGTCTCACCATTGAACGCGGGAACGAGTCATCACTGTTTGTAAGCGAGCAGACAGCGGTACAGGTTCCGCAGTTGTAGCAGCGGTTGAACTCTGTAGCTCCGTATTTTTTTAGTTTTTTACCAAATTTTGTATCTAACCTGCTCATTTTGTTTTCAGTTTATAGGTGAAGTACTCATCCATGTCGTCCACTTT